>Ga0181518_10000177_pt1 | contig 72731 bp, 67 predicted proteins | sample PEATcosm2014_Bin_28_FD_119751 | JGI IMG/M metagenome (GOLD analysis project Ga0181518, IMG submission 119751) | Peatland microbial communities from MTU Mesocosm Facility, Houghton, MI, USA - PEATcosm2014_Bin01_60_metaG | ecosystem: Environmental > Terrestrial > Soil > Wetlands > Peat | place...
ATCGACAACTCCGGGAATCTTGCCAATGGCGTCTCCCACGTGCGGCCCAAGCTGCGCGAGAAGATTGGCGTCGCTCGAAAAGATCTTGATCTGGATGGGCTCGGGCGCGTTCGACAGGTCGTTAATATTGTCCTGCAACACCTGCGTCAGCTCAATGTCCAGTTCCGGCTCTGTCGCCTTCACGCGCTCGCGCACGTCCTCCATCACTTCATCCACCGAGCGGCTGCGTTTGGCCTTCAGCTTCACCGTAAAATCGCCGGTGTTTGCTTCGGTCACTGCGGCCAGGCCCATCTGCAGGCCGGTGCGGCGCGACGTGGTCTCTACTTCGGGAATGGACTCAAGAATGCGCTCTACATGGTCGAGGACGCGATTGGTCTCGCTCAAAGAACTCCCCGCCGGCATGATGTAGTCGAGGATGAAGCCGCCTTCGTCCATCTCCGGCAGCAGGTCGGAGCCGAGTAACTGATAGCCACCCAATGTACCCAGCACCAGCAGGATGCAGATGCCGCCGACCCACAGCGGCTTGGCGAGGGCCCACTCTAAAACCCGGGCGTGAATGTGCAGAGCGCGCTGCAGCATGCGGCCGGCGGGGGGATCGTGACCTGACGGCGAAGAGCTGCCGGCTTCGTCTTCGGAATCTTCTTTTGCGGGATCGCTTCTGGGTCCGCGCTCGCGCATCAGCACATAACTCAGGCCGGGCGTCCAGGTGAGCGCCAGGGCGAGCGATGTGAGCAAGGCCGCGGTCATGGTGATGGCCAGCGCGCGGAAGAAGATGCCAGTGACGCCACTGACCGCGACCAGCGGCAAAAAAACGACGACCGGAGTGATGGTGGAGCCGATGAGCGGCACCGTGATCTCTTTGAGCGCCTTGCGCACCGCTTCCGCGCGATGCTCGCCAGAGTCACGGTGCAGAAAGATGTTTTCAACCACGACAATGGCGTCGTCAATCACCAAACCGATGGCCGCTGCCATGCCGCCGAGGGTCATCAGGTTAAAGCTTTCGCCGATGAGCCACAGGGCCGCAATGGTGACGGCGACCGTGACTGGAATGACGAGGCCGGCGATCAGCGACGAGGTCCAGTCGCGCAAGAAGAGGAAGAGAATGACACAGGCCAGCACCAGGCCGATGCAAATGGCATCGCGCACGCTGGAGATGGAGTCGCGCACGAGTTGCGACTGATCGTAAAAGACCTGAAGCTTTACACCGGGCGGCAGATTGGGCTGGAGCTGAGCGATTTGGGCAGCGACCGCATCGGCAACGGCCACCGTATTCGAAGAAGGTTGGCGCGCGATGTTGAGCAGCACTGCATTTTTTCCGTTGGCGGTGACTGTGGTGTAGACGGGCATGGTGGATTGGTCGACGGTTGCGACATCGGCGATACGAACGGGTGCACCGGCGGGAGTGGTTTTGATCACCAGTTGCCGCAATCCCGCGGCGTCGTGCACCTGCGCACCCACAAGGCCAAGGACTAACTGGTGGTTGGCTTCATAGAGGCCGGGCGACTCCACGATGTTCGACGTCTGAATGGCGTTGACAATATCCGTGATGGTGACACCCGAGGACTGGAGCAACGCCATGTTGGGCACTACGGCAAACTCCGGCACCTGACCGCCCTGCACAGTCGCCGTGCTGACGCCGGCAACGCGGTTCAATGGCGGCTTCAGATCGTAGGTGGCGATCTCCCACAGTTGAGTCTGCGAAACGGTATCGGATGTGAGACTGTAGCCGAGAATGGGGAAGGTGGCGAAGGTGAGACGGTTGGTGGTGATATGCGCGGTCGACGGAAGGCTCTGCGCCGCCTGGGCCAGCGCTGCATCCACGAGTTGCAGGGACTGCACCATGTCCACGTTCCAGTCGAAGAAGAGACTCACTTCCGCCGAGCCGCGGCTGGTGGTGGATCGCACCGTGAGTAAGCCCGGCACGGTGTTTATCGCGTCCTCAATGGGCCGGGTCACGGTCACTTCCATCTGTTCGACGGGCATGACGCCGTTGTCAATGGCGATGACTACGCGAGGAAAATTGGTTTCAGGGAAAACAGAGATAGGAACCTTGAACGACAAATAGATGCCCGCCAAGGTAAGCATGACCGCGAAAAAGAAGATGGTGCGCGTGGACCGTACTAACCAAAAGGACTTTCGCGTGTCGGCCGGGATATCGTTAGGCGCTTCGCGGGGCATCAGTCGGAACCTCCGCCACCGCCCGCTGCCGGACCCACTTGCACCTTCGTCCCTTCGTCCAGCGCGTATGCGCCGCCCGTGATCACCAGGTCACCGGGCGATATGCCACTCAGGACCTGAACGTCCGTACCGTCATCGATGCCCAGGGTGACGGGCTTGCGATGCGCCGCGCCGTCGCTACCCACGACCATCACGGATTTCGTGCCGTCTTCTGCCGTCACAATCGCGGTGTCGGGCACCTTCCATGGCTGGGCAACGCTCTTGCCGCTGATGGTGACTTTTACCGGGGTTCCCGCTTTGAGCTTGCCGGTCTTGTTGTCGATTTTCAGCCAAACCTCAACCGTGGTGCTTCCGGGGTCGAGTGCCGGACTGATCATGGAAACTTTCGCAGCTACCGGGTCGGCAATTCCGGGCACATGCACGGCAACCGCGTCACCCACTTTCATTTGCTGCGCGAGGCTCGCGGCGAGATGAGTTTTGGCCAGGAGCACGGAAGTATCCATCACGGTGATGAGCGGCGCACCAGCGGGCGCGGTTTCACCGGCAAATAGGGGCCGATCCGTCACCACCCCGTTAATGGGGCTGCGAATTTCGGAGTAGTCGACCTGCGCCTGAGCGCCTTTGTATTTGCCTTCGGCCGAAGTGAGTTGTCCCTGCGCGGCTTTGAGAGCAGCATCGCGGCTGACCTTGCGCACCGACTCAAGATGCCGGACGGCCGCATCGTAAATCGCCTGCGCCTGCACCAGCGCGGCTTCAGCGGTGTCGAGGTCGCGGCCCGGAATGGCGCCCTCAGCGAACAACTGCTTGCGGCTTTCCACAATGCTTTTGTTGAGATCGAGATTGGCCTTGGCCTGGGCCAGGTCCGACTCCGCCTTGAGCGTATCTTCCGGCACCTGCGCTTTGGTGGACGTGTCATAGGTTGCCTGGGCCGCTTCGAGCGATCCCTTGTTGTCCATCGCGGCTGCCACGAGATCGCTATTCTCGAGCGTTGCCAGCAATTCGCCGGCGTGCACCCTTTGCCCGCGCTCCACATAGAATTTTTTTACCGGAGCGCTGATTTTGGGCGCGATTGCGGCCTGGGCCACAGGGGCCAGAATGGCATCTGCGATGATTTGTTCCGAGATCGGCCCCTGCTCCGGGTGCTCGGCTTGCACCGTAACCACGACTGCCGGTGGTTCGTCCTTTTTGCAGCCCGGCAGAAACACGAGAGGCAGTACTGACGCGGCTACCAGCATCGGGTAAAGCCGCAAGTGACGCGCCCTTCGCGTTGTGCTCTGGATTGTCAGCTCGTTCATGGTTGGCTCACATCGTCCCCGTGATGGATTGCAGTTCCGCTCGCGCCGACTCATAGCGCACGCGCCCATCTTCGCGTGCATCTTCCGTGCTGACGTACGTGGTCTCGGCGTCAACGACCTCCAGCACTGTGGCCTCGCCACTCGCGTAGCGCAGCTTGGTGAGGCGCAGACTCTCAGCCGCGTCGGTCACGCTCATATCAAGCGAGTTCAACTGGTCATGCGCGGCCTGGGCCTCGGAGTAGGCCTCATCCAGTTGTGCGATGAGCCGCCTCTGCGTGTTGCTCAACGCCACCCGCGCGACATCGCGGCGAATCTCGCTCTGTTTCACCTTGTGCTGGGTGGCAAGCCAATCCCAGACGGGAAGGTTCACAGTAACGCTGGTGGAATAGCCGAGGTTGCGCGCCTGAGTCCCGTCGTGGTTCAGTGGGCCATTGACGGCGAATTGGTTGGCGTCGATCCCGTAGGTCACGTTGAATACCGCGCTTGGAAGCATTGCACTCCACGCCGCCTGCACGTCGGCATTATTCATGGCCAGACTGGCAAGCGCGCTCTTGAGTTCCGGATTGTTTTTGGCGGCTGCCTGCTCCACATCTTCCTTTGAGGCGAGAGGCGATCCTGCTGCGGGCGCACTCAACGTGTAGGGCGTGCGCGGATCGGGAAACAAAAGCACGCCCAACTCGAGCTGTGTCTTCTCGGCAGCCAACTGCGCGTCTTCCGCGTCGCGAATGCGCTGCTGCTCGACGAGATGCGCCTTGACTACGTCGGCGTGGGCGGCCTCTCGCGCCTGCTCGCGCTCGGTGGTGAGCCGGGCAAAATCCGCAGCTTCCTGGCGGGCCTGTTCTGCGGCCGCCAGTTTATGGTCCGCCGCAAGGGAACTATAGAACAAGCTCGTGACTGTGACGACCAGCCCTCGCCGCGCGATCTCCTGCTCTGCGCTGGCCATGGCGGCTGCCGCGTCGGCATGGCGCACGCTCGCAGGGCCGGCCAGGCTGAGCGTTTCGTCCACAATCCCCTGGGCAATGTATTCCCGGGGTCTCGAGTCGTTGGCGACAAATTTCGGCAAAGGCGCCGAAGGCTCACCCGCGTCGCCCTCCGTGTAGATCCCATTGGGTTGCGTGTAAATGTCCTGACCGTAGAAGCGCGCATTGGGTAACAGGCTTGCGCGCGCGATGGAGCGGTCCAGCCCTGCGTTCCGGCTCGCTGCAGTTGCGGCGGCATAGGAAGGCTCGCTCGCCTGCGCCAGCCGGATGGCGTCGTCGAGTGTGATCACCACCGGAGCATTGGCGCCGGAGGGGCTTGCGATGGCATTGGTCTGCGTCTGGCCGTATGACATGAGCGCAGAGGACGGCAGCAGAAGCAAGATCATTCGCCAGGACGAAAGGGCGCTTCGGCGCGCTTTTCCCTTGCGGAACTCGCTCCAGGTGATCACACCCAAAAGCATACAATCTGAAACCGGGTTTTGCTTAAAGCAACATGTAACAGCTCGCCAACCGGCCGGTGCGTGATGACGAAACGGACCGGGTGCCGGGAGAAAAACGAACCTGCACCGAATCCGGCAGGCATGGCGGGGATTTTCAATGAATCGCCTCGCGCCCCCGGCCCGGCTCTGCGATACTTGTTTGTTATGCCTATTGACGACCTGCAACAGTCTGCACAAAAAATTGCCGGATTTTTGAACACCTTGAACAAGCTGGGCGGAATGCGCCTGAAGTACCGCATCTCGGCGGGCGAGAGCGCGCGCGAGGGGGAAGGCGGCGAGGTGCGTCCCACGATCAACGTGGAACTGGCCGGCCCGGATGTTCCGCTGGTCATTCAGCACAACGGCGAGTTGCTGAGGGCTCTGGAAACCCTGGCGGCGCAGATGCTGCGGCTGGACCACCACGAGCATCACCTGGTGAGCTTTGACGCCGCGAACTTCAAGGCCCTGCACGCGCAGGAGCTGCAACTGGCCGCGGAAACTGCCGCGGAGAAGGTGCGGCAGACGGGGATGCCCTACAGTTTTCCGCCGATGAACAGCCGCGATCGGCGCATGATGCATATGGCGTGCAAGGGGCTCAAGGGTGTAGAGACGGCCAGCGTGGGCGAAGGGTCCGACCGCTTTCTTGTGATCTTTCCCGAGGGCAAGACGGATTTGCCCGTGGCGCCGCAGGCCAGGCCGCAGAGCGGGCGGACGGGCAGGCCGGGGTTCAAGCCGAGAGGGTTTGGGCGCGATCGAAGAAGATAATTGCAGTCGATCCCGCGGATGTTTGCAGAACTGCTGCCTTGCTCAAGCGAGAGCCTGATAGGATGCCGCTATGGACAGCCGTGGTGCACTCAAATTGCGAATGATTGCAGACCTCGTTCTGGTTGGCGTCTTCGCGTTCGTCGCGCCGGTCGTTTTGGCTCCGATAAGCAGGAACAGGCCGGCAATGCTGATGGCAGTCACCGCGTTCCTCCTAGCCGTGGGATTCTTGCTCGATGGGTTGCGAACTCTGCAACGATTCCGGAAGCTTCGCACCAGCTGAATTAACATCCTTCCATGAGAATTGCGAGATTTCTGCTGCTCGCGCTCGCTGCGTTGACTTGCACTGCGCTGGTGCCCGCGCAAAAGCGGCTGGTGCTGATCGATCAGGACGGCTCCGGCCCCGGTGGGTCGGACCAGATGGCGATGCTGGCGCTGTTGCAGGCGCCCGACGTGCAGGTGCTGGGCATCACCATTGTGACGGGCGACGCGTGGCGCGACGAAGAGACCCTGCATACGCTGCGCATGCTGGAGCTGACCGGCCATGCGGATGTGCCGGTGGCGCGCGGCGCGGTGTTTCCGCTGGTCCGCACGCAGGAAGAGACGCAGCTGGAGGCGGCGCTCAGCGGAAAAGTGACGTGGATGGGCGCGTGGGGCCGCGGCGCTACAAATTTGACCGAAACCGGAACAGGAACGCCGCCCATGCATCTCGAATCCCACGGGCCCTACGAAATTCCGCCCATGCCCGAGGGCATGCCCAGTACGAAGCCCATTGACGAAGACGCTGCGCACTTCCTCATCCGCCAGGTTCACGCCCATCCGCACCAGGTGACGATTTACGCCGCGGGGCCGCTGACGAATGTCGCTTTCGCTGTGGCGCTCGATCCGGAGTTTGCCGGACTGACCAAGGGCATTGTCGTCATGGGCGCGAGCATCCGGCCACAGACCACCGATCCCGAGTTTGCGACCGATCCTCGCCACGAGTTCAACTTCTGGTTCGATCCCGAGGCGGCGCACATTGTGCTGCGCGCCGACTGGCCGCGCATCGACATCACCACGGCCGATGTTTCGATCAAAGCGCCGTTCACGCAGGAAATGGTGGACGCGATTGCGAAGTCGCAGGCGCCGGCGGCCAGGTACATTACGGCATGGAGCCAGCAGCGCTACTACATGTGGGATGAGCTCGAAGCCTGCGCGTGGCTTGATCCTACGATCATCACCAAGGAGCAGGTGGTGTACATGGATGTGGACCTGAGCCACGGTCCGAGCTACGGCGATACGCTGACCTGGCCGGAAAAGTTGAAGCCGGCTACAGGTGTGCGCCAGGTTCGCGCGCAACTCGATTTGGATTTACCGCGCTTTCAGAAAATGTTTGTGGAGTTGATGACGCGGTGAGTTTTGCCACCGAGCCTGAAGGCCCCTGCTCTCTCCGAGCTAATTCGCCGACGGCTGCTCGACGTGATCGACGACCAAAACCTCGGCCGGCGCCTTTCTTGCTTCCAGCTTCAGGCCCAGTTGCTCCTGAATTGCCGTAAATAGTCCCGGCGGTGGATTGATTGCATCCGGCGGCACACGGCTTTCGTCAGTGGTCCAGGTCCACGTGAAATCCCATTTGCCCGCGAGCCCGGTCTGATCGACGACAGGCCGGTCCATGAAGAACTGCATGATCAGCGTAAAGTCCGTCATGGACATATTGGTGATGGCCATCGTGTGCTGGCCGGCATGAATCTGGTCGTTTTCGTCGCCCAGCACATTGGGGTCGCCCTTGCTCTTTGCGATCTTTGGGCCGCCCTGCGCCACCGCGAGTGCGTAGACGGGCAATTCCCTTGTTTCGCGGTGAAATTTGAGCGCAAAGCGATCTGCCAGCAGCTTCTGCACGATGTGCTGCATCTGCTTTAGGCTCGGTTCACCCTTCACATCGAGCACGCCGTCGATGTCGTAGTGGTCTGAGGCGAACCAGGCGGGTTCGCCGATGAGCTGTTTGGGATGGATTCCACACGCAAAGATGAAGATCTCGCGCAGCGTCTTGTTTTCGATGAACAGCCGCCTGCCCTGCATGTGAAATCCCGAATTGCCGCCATCGGGATTGCTGGGCTTGATGGTTGCTACTTCATACGAGGGGTCGGCGTCGGCGGACATGCGATTGGGCGCTTCAGGCTTGGCCTGCGCGTCCTGCGCGGCTGCGCGCAGACACAGGCCGCCCGCGAGAGCGAGCGCGAATAGGACAGCCCACAGTCCAAAGCGGGAAAGAAAGGCGGATGAAGGAACTGTGCGTTTGGGCAACTTGAGAGCTCTCCCTTTGCTATCTAATACGAACCAAGACGCCTTCGGTTCAATTCTTTTGGAAGAATCGTGGCCGAACCCAGAATGACCAAGGACGCGGCGGGAATGCCACACTCTTGAAACCGGACACCCGAAACCTGGCCCCTGCCTTTCGGCCTACACTGTTGGGTATGCGACGGCGTGGATGGTGGCTTGCCCTTACTTTGGCGGTGTGCGGCGTGGCGCAGGCGCAGTGGGAGATGGAGAGCTCGGGCACGACGGCGGATTTGCGCGGCATCGAAAACGTGGGCGGAGGCGTGGCGTGGGCCTCGGGCACGAATGGGACGGTGTTGCGGACGGAAGACGGCGGGTATTTGTGGCAGGCGTGCGCCGTTCCGCCGGGCGCGGAGCATCTGGATTTTCGTGGGGTGCAGGCGTTCGATGCGAATACGGCGATCGTGATGTCGAGCGGCAAGTGGGATTTGTCGCGGCTGTATAAGACGACGGATGGGTGCCAGACGTGGAAGCTGGTGTTTACGAATCCGGATGCGGATGGATTCTGGGATGCGGTGCAGTTCAAGCGTCCCACCGATTATCCAAATGGAGAGACGTCTGGAATGATTCTCGGCGATCCTGTCGGACGCTCGTTCGTCATCGAAAACTCGGTGGACGGCGGAGCGACATGGAAGCGTCTTGCGCTACCGCCGGGCCTGCCAGACGAGGGCGTTTTCGCAGCGAGCAACTCCGCTCTTTTCACCGATTGGGAAGACGGAATCGAATTATTCGGGACGGGTGGTCCAAACGGCTCACGAATCTTTACGAGCTGTGACCCGTGCACCACCAGGCCATTCGACGATGGGAGCTGGAACGTTCAGCCGATGCCAATTTTCGGACGTGGAGCCTCTGTCGGAATATTCTCAATCGCGGCAAAGTTGATCGGGCCGAATGTGAATTACGTTGCGGTGGGAGGAGACTATACAAAGCCGGACGAAATTGGCATGGCAGCTTACAGCGAGAAGTGGCTTCGATGGAATCCCGCCAAAACCCCGCCGCACGGCTACCGCTCTGCGGTAGCCTACGACGCCGCGAGCAAGACCTGGATCACGGTGGGGCCGAATGGGACGGACATTTCGACGGATGATGGGAAGAACTGGCGCACGTTACGGCCTGACCCGACGATGCATGAGGCGCCAGACGCCGACCGCAATTGGAATGCGCTGTCTCTGCCGTTTGTCGTGGGGCCGCATGGGCGGATTGGGAAACTGAATGCGCAGGCGCTGACGCACTGATCGGGTGCCGGATTCGGGCGGCCCTACGGGACGCCCGGTCTGCTGCGTGCGGTTTGCCAGGGCCTCTTCTGCCTTGCGGCAGACTCCGGCCTGGGCTATTCTCGGCCCTCCCTCCGGGAGGGTTGCATCCGGCGAGACGCGGCGCTTTGACGCGAGGTGCGGGTCAGGAGACCCGCACGACAGCCGGTCTGGAGACCGGCGCTACACCTGGAGACCGGCGCTACTTCAGGAGTCCGGTGGTGCATCAAAACAGATCGGGAATGCTGTGGAAGGCGATGCGGGTGGGCGCGGCTTTCCACGCCGTCAGCATGGCGGCGGGGGCTAGCGTGCTCATGCCGTACTTGTCGTTGATCTGATCCATGGTGGCGAGGAGGCGGGTGCGGGTCTGCTCTTCTTCAAGGCCGTCGAAGAGGGCGAGCGTGTGCAGGCGGTCGGGGACGAGGTTGTTCAACTGCACGCCGATGAAGTACGGGTGCTGATACTGCGCGCCTGTGGGCTGAGATTCCCAGAGGCGGCGTAGGGCGGCGATGAGAGTTTGATTGTCCTGGCACTCGTGGAGCTTGATCTCGCTGCGCCAGCCGCGTGCGGGGACTCCAAAACGCGAAACGGGCGTGTTCTCACTGCGCGGCACGGCAAAGCCGATGGCAAGGCCGATGTTGCTGGCCCAGAGGCCCTGCGTGCGCAGGCGCATGGCGGCCTTGTGGAGCAGCTTGTGGGCCACGGCCCAGGCTTTTTCCGGGGTGCGCATCTCGGGCGCCAGCACGTGGGAGTGGCTGATGGACTTTTGATGTTCGAGCTCGGCCATCTCGAAGTCTTCGCCGCGCAGCCAGTGCCAGAGCCGCTGGCCCCACACCGATCCCCAGATTTCGCCGGACTCTTCACAATTAAGGGCGAGCAACTGGTCCATGGTGTGAAGGCCTTTTTCGTTCAGGCGCTTCTCCGTGCGCGCGCCGATGCCGGGCAGGTCGCGGAGGGTGAGCTGATGAAGCGCTTCGGGAAGAATATCGAGGGGGAGGGCCACAAGACCATCGGGCTTTTCCATGTCGCTGGCGATTTTGGCGAGGTAGCGATTGGTGGCCAGACCCACGGAGCTGCGCAGCATGGGACCGACGCGGTCGCGGATGGTGGTTTTGACGCGCATGCCGAGATCGATGGCGGCGAGGAGGGGACGCTCGCGGCCGATGAGGCGGCAAGCCATCTCGTCGATGGAACAGACGGCGGTGACGGGCACGCAGCTTTCCACGGCTTCGACGACGCGGTGGTGGTACTCGGTGTAGAGCTCGTGCCGCGCTTCGACGAGAACGATGTCGGGGCAGAGGCGTTTGGCGTCGGCGACGATGGTTCCGGTGCGCACGCCGAAGGCCTTGGCCTCGTAGCTGGCGGCAATGCAGCAGGTGGTGTCGGCCATCATGGGGACCACGCCGACGGGACGGCCGCGCAGCTCCGGCCGCGCCTCCTGTTCGCACGAGGCGAAGTAGGAGTTGAGGTCGACGAAGAGCCAGTTGAGCGACGAATCCTGAGTGGATTCGGCGGCTCCGGCTTGCTCCGGGAGGCGGGCAGAGCCCTCCGTTCCACGACCCAGGTTCACAAGTTCTTCTGGCCACTCTTCGGGAGCGGGCGAGAAGGCCGGAATGGGCTCGGTGGCCATGTGCGAACTATTTTCGCTTTTTATTCTCTTGATTGCAATGGAAATCGCGTGCCTTTGGTCACTGACATGCCCTGAAGGTGGGATGAGATAACCTTAAAACAGCAGATATCGTCTAATCCGAGACAGACAACCCGGCTTTGAAGGAGTCATACTCAACAAGTCATACTTCTACAAAGCGCCGGATAGCGCGGAACGGTGACCGAAAATGCAGACCATAACGCATTGGCTTACGGCGAACGAGAGCGTTCTTGCCGTGCTGGTCACGGTGGGCGTGGCGGTGTTGCTTGTGTGCTGCCTGGAGTGCACCAAGTGTGGCTGCCGTGACAAGGATGAGTTCTTCCGTCGCCACGAAAACTAGAGGCTGGAGCTGGTTGCATAAACGGCTTGGGGTGGTGAAGAAGCTTCCCTCAGGGGCTAAAGCCCGCAAATATTTTGCGGCACTTGCGGCACGACTGAAGTCGTGCCCTTTCGCGTTTTGTCCCACGCCCAGCGTTTTTCCGCAACTTGTAGAAACCGGCGCTACTTGTCCGGCAATCGGCCCTACTTTCCGCCAGCGGCCGGTGGCTCCGGCTTCAAATACATTTCAAATTGCGCCAGAATCCGGTTGTAAAGACTGGTGCGCACATCAGGTCCGCTGATGGAGTGCGTCTTGCGGGGATAGATCTGCAGGTCGTACGGGTCGCCGGCCTCAATGAGTTTCTGCACCAACTGCACGGTATTTTCGACATGCACATTGTCGTCGCCGGTACCGTGGGCAATGAGCAGCCTGCCTTTCAACTGCGCCACTGAGTTGACCACAGAAAAGTCGCGATAGCCGTCCGCATCCTCGGCGGGCACGCCAAGATAGCGCTCGGTGTAGATGGAGTCGTAGTTGCGCCAGTCGGTGACGGGCGCTACGGCAACGCCGGCGCGGAAGCGATCGGAATGCGTCATTGCGTAGAGCGTGAAAGTGCCGCCCCAGCTCCAGCCCCACCAGCCCAGGCGCCGCGGATCGAGCTGCGGAACCTGGTCGAGCGCGGCATCGACCACGGTCAACTGATCTTCAAGCTGCACGGGACCGAAGTTGCGATAGGCCGCCTGCGCGAAGGCGCGGCTGCGGTAGCCCATGCCGCGATTGTCGGCGCGGAGCACGGCAAATCCGTGCTGCGCGAGCACATTGTCGAAGAGCAGGTTGTCGTGCCACTGGTTCACGACTTCCTGGGCGTGGGGTCCGCCGTAAGGATTGACGATGAGGGGAACGGTGGCGGGATTGGACGAGCCGGAGGGCATCAACAGCGTGGCGTAGAGCGTGGTTCCATCGTGGGCTTTGACTTCAAGTGGCTGCGGCAGCTTCAACTGGTAGGAGTCGAGCGTGTGGGTCTCCCAGAACACGCGGCAATTGCCGGCTGAAGCAGGGCCCTCAGCTTCATTGCAAATCCGGATCACGGGCGTGGTAGCGCGCGTGGAGTACATGTCGGTGAAAGTTCTATCGCCCGGCGCGAAGACGGCGTCGTGAAATCCAGCGCCCGCACTCAACTGCTTGCGCTCGCCGTTGAAGTTGACCTCCCAGATCTGCTGCTCCAGGGGATTGCCTTCGTTCGACGCATAGGTAACGACCTTGCGCGCGGGGTCGACGCTGTACACGTCGCCCACCTCGAAATCGCCCTGGGTGAGTTGCTTCTCGAGTTTGGCGTCGGTGGCCAGCGGATTCGCCTGGTTGTAGCTGTAGAGATAGAGGTGGGTGTGTCCGTCGCTCCAGCTCGAGAAAACCACGGCGCCATCGCCCACGGTCACGTCGTAGTCCTCATCGAGGAACTTCTCGTCGCTGATCTCCAGCATCTTGCGCGCGTCTCCGTATTCGGCGCCGGTGAAATACAGGGTGCGATGCTTGTGATCGCGGCTGACGGTCTCGATCCACAAGGTGTTGCGATTGACCCAGCCAAAGCGCGGGATATAGTCGCCGGGTTGGATGGGAATGTTCATCCACGTGGTCTTGCCGCCCTTGGCGCTGACCACGCCCACATGGACCTCGGGGTTAGCATCGCCGGGCTGGGGATAGCGCTGCCAGTCCACCTGCACGTGGTTGGGAATCCAGTCGGTGAGCGGATACTGCGGCACGGCGGTCTCGTTCATCTCGAGATAGGCCAGGTCCTTTGAGTCCGGCGACCAGAAATAGTTACTGCGCGTGTCGAGCTCTTCCTCGTAGACCCAGTCCACTTCGCCGTTCAATATCGATTGCCCTTTGCTGGCCGAGGAAGTGGGCGCGGGCGCCACGGCGACGGCGGGCGTGCCGGGGTTGCGCAGATGGACGACGGAAAGCCCGTGATCGCGAATGAAGGAGACACACGAGCCGTCGGGCGAGAATTTTGGATCGTCGCCGGAAGCGGCTCCGGTAAAGCCGATTTGCACGCCCGTGCCGTTGCGCAGGTCGTAGAGCCAGAGGGGGCCATTGGCATCGAAAAGGAGGTGGGCGGAGTCGGGCGCCCAAAGGTAGCCGGCCATGTTGTAGCGCTCGCGATGATCGCGGTCGCGCTCGGAGCCGGCCTTGCCGTCGAGCGAAGCCATTTTGGCGGCGCTCACCATCACGTGTACCTTGCCGGTGACAGGATCCACATCCATCAACTCGCCGCCGTCGAGATAGGTAAGATGCTTTCCGTCGGGAGACCAGGCGAGCGACTCGGGCGGCCTGGGAATCAGCGGTCCGTGCGCGAAGATGGCTTCAACCGTGAGCTGCTTCTGCGGCGCCTGTGCGGCGGCGGAGTGAGAAGCAAGAGACAAGGCAACAAAGACGGTAGACAAAAGAGCAGCGGCTCGCATCAAAGAGAGTTCCTCCTGAGGTCGATGGTCCGGAGAGCGGGCCGAATGAAGGTTTTCTGGCCGCAAAGGGAAACAGGAACGGCCTGGAGAAAAGTGTAAATCACTGGCTGTGAAAAATTTCGCCGTTTCGTTCCGGCGGTTTTCTCCGGAGAAAATCGCTTGCTCGAGTTCGACTAAGCCACGTATATTCTGGAGATTCCCCCGGAGGGTTGAGCGTGTCGATAGCGTACGATGTGGCCATCGCGGGCGGCGGCCTGGGCAGCGCAGCCCTGGCTAAAAACATGGCGGAAAAGGGCGCCAAGGTTCTCGTCATCGAGCACGAGCCGCAATTCAAAGACCGCGTCCGCGGCGAGGCGATGATGCCGTGGGGCTACGCAGAAGCGCAGGCCCTCGGAGTGGCAGACTGCCTGGCCGAAGCCGGAGGGCACCACCTCAACTGGATCGACACGTACGTTGCGAGCGACCGGGTAGAACATCGCGAACTTGTCCCCAGCACAAAGCATCAGCTCCCTTGCCTGGCCTGCCATCACCCCGCCATGCAGGAGTCGCTGTTGAGAGCGGCGGCAGCGGCGGGCGCTACGGTGCGACGGGGCGCGGCGGTTCGCGAAGTGCGGCCGGGCGCGCCGCCGGAGATGGTGATTGAGGGAGATGGCCGCGTTGAAACTATCGCCGCACGGCTGGTGGTGGGCGCCGAGGGACGATCGTCGGTGGTGCGTTCTTCGGCGCGCTTCTCGGTCCTGCGCGATCCGGAAGACATGATGATCGCGGGAGTTCTGTTGGAAAATGTGCCCGCGGCGGAAGATGTTCTCCAGGGCATCTACAACTTTGCGCTGGGGCATCTGGCGATTGTCGGTCCGCAGGGGAGTGGACGTGCGCGCATGTATTTGTGCTACCACGATGCCACACAAGCGCGTTTTCAGGGGCCGGGCGACCTAGCCAGATTTGTTGACGGCTGCAAGAAATCGGGTGCAAGCGAAGCGCTCTTTGAAGATGCCCGGCAGATCGGCCCACTTGCCACCTTCGGTTGCGCGCACAGTTGGGTCGACCATCCCTTCCGCGATGGAGTCGCGCTGGTCGGCGACACGGCGGCATCGAGCGATCCCACGTGGGGGCAGGGACTTTCTCTCACCTTGCGGGACGCCCGCGTGTTGCGCGATCACCTGATGCACACGGACGATTGGGACGCCGCCGGCCATGCCTACGCCGAAGAGCACGACGGCTCTGTCGGCCGTCTGCACACCTTCCACCAGTGGATGACGGCGATGTATCTGGCCACGGGACCGGATGCCGATGCGCGCCGCGCGCGGGCCATGCCGCTGATTGCGCAAGACCCGAGCCGGCAGCCGGACGCGCTCTTCGCGGGACACGATCTACCGGTTGACGAAACGGCGAGGAAACGCTTTTTCGGGGAAGACTGACCTCGCTCGCTTTCGGCGTTCTGGGATCTTTGAGGGTTTCTGAAAAGCGCAAGTGGAGACGCCGCCGGTTGTTGCCGCGTGGGTCGACGGTGTATGTTGCGCAATATGCATTGGGCAACTCCGGAAGAACGCCGCGCGCTGGGTCAGGCGCGGCGCAAGCAGGTGGGACGCCACCAGCATGAATGCTGCGAATTCAAGGCGCGGCCGGTTTCGGCGCTGGCGCTTGTAGAGCGATCGATGCGGGGCCGCGTGCCCGCACTGATCGCGTTGAAGTATGAATTGATGGCCGAGTCGCCGTTCGGGTATTTTCGCGGCGCGGCGTCGGTGATGGCGGCGGACCTGGCGCAATTGCCTTCCACCGGGATCATGAGCCAGCTGTGCGGCGACGCGCATGTGCGCAACCTGGGCGCCTTTGCCGCGCCCGACGGCCGGCTGGTCTTCGACATCAACGATTTCGATGAGACCATTCTCGGCCCCTTCGAGTGGGATTTGAAGCGCATGGCCGCCTCACTGGTGCTGTCGGGGCGCGCCGCGGGACACAGGGATGGCTCGGCGCGCAAGGCCGCCGTGGCGTGCGTGGAACGTTATGCGGTGCAGATGCGCGCATTCGCTCGCATGCCGCAACTGGAAGTAAACCGATTCCAGGTGCATCGCCTGGGCCTGGCAAAGGCGGTGCACATGGCGCTGGCCAAAGCCGAGCGCGCCACGCCGCTGCACACGCTGGAACAACTTACCGCGCCGGTTTCAACGCAGCCGGGCGCGCCGCGCCGCTTCAGGGAATCGAAGCCCATGCTGACGCGTGTTACCGGAGCCCGCGCTGCAGCGGTGCTGGCCTCGCTCGGGCCCTACAGAGAAATGTTGGAGCCACAGCGGCGGCACCTGCTCTCGTTTTACCGGCCAGTAGACGTGGCTTTCAAAGTAGTGGGCACGGGATCGGTAGGCCTGCGCGATTATTGCGTTTACTTTGAGGGCAACGGTCCCGCCGATCCGCTGTTTTTGCAAATCAAGGAAGAGGCTGCATCGGCCTATGCGCCGTATTTGCCCGACGCGCATCCTGCGTCCCACAACGGGCAGCGCACCGCGGAAGGACAACGCGCCATGCAGATCCAGACCGATCCGTTTCTGGGCTGGACGCACATCGGTGGGCGGCAGTATCTGGTGCGGCAACTGAACGACCACAAGGGAAGCATTACGATCGAGGACCTGGCGGGCGCGAACCTGAAGGCCTACGCCGAGGTGTGCGGCGAGTTGCTGGCGCGCGGCCACGGACGCTCGGGCGATCCGCAGGTGATTACCGGCTACATTGGGTCGGGCACCGCCTTCGCTGAAGCGATCGCCGATTTTGGCGCGGCCTACGCCGGCCAGACGGTGAAGGACTGGGAGCAGTTGAAAAAGTCGGGGAAGGCGAAGCAAAAAGCGTAGGCCGGCTGCGAGTCGTCGCGAGCGTGGTGAATCTGAGATCCAACGAAAGACAACCGCAGGTCCTTCGACTCGTTGGCCGCGCGAAGCGCGGCCAACTTCGCTCAGGATGACAGTTTTATTGTGATGCGAGCTTCTGACTCAGCGCGCTAGCGGTGGTAGACATCGTAGCCGCGCAGGTGTGCCGATAGTGTGAACTCCTGCGTCAGCAGTTGCAGCAATTCCGCGCGATCGGGCGTGGGGTCTTCCTTGGTCTGCACATCGGTCTTCACAATCAGCCAACGAATGTTGTGTGAGCGTAAGAGCGCGGCGATCTCGGCCGGCGAATAGGGATCGATGGTGGGGTCGAAAAACGGTACGGGGAAGCGCGGACTGCGGCCGGTGGCGAAATAGAACGGTTCTTCTCCTGGAATCGAAACGATTCCGTCGTCGAAGGGAATGTTGGCCTGGGAGTAGCGCAGCAGTTCGTCGATTTCTGGTACATACGGTCCCGGAGTAGCGAGACCCGCAAGCGCGGCAAACGCGGAGTGCGCCGCGGGGCCGTCGGGAAGGTTGGCGTAGGAGAGCCGCTCCTCGCTGGCCGTGTAAAGGCCTCCGCAAATTAGTAGCGTGACAGAGATGAGCGCGGCCAGCGCCGGCGTGAACCAGCTGTTGACTTTAGCGCGTGTAGTGAAAGGGCCGAGAAACGCCAGCAGCTCCGCGAGGAGCAGAATGAGCAGCGGCCAGATGCCGTAGGTTGAGCCCCAAAGCTGCTGCGACAGGAACGTGCCGTGAATGGCGGCGAGCAGCAAGAGAGGCAGGAAGACGCGCAGGGAGGGCCGGCGCCACGACGTGAAGAGATTCGCGATGGCCAATGCGGCGGCGAGCAGGAGCACGAGAGGCCAAAGCGCCAGCAGCGCGTCGCCGCGCTCGTCGGCGTCGTCGTAGATCAGCAGCGAAGCGAGCGTGAAGAGAAACGGGGCGGCAAGCAGGGCGAAGGCGGCGATGCGCGCCCAGAGTCGCTTGGATGCCAACCACAAAAGCACCAGCGCGACGGCCACGCAGGGCAGCGTCCATGCAAGCGTGCGATCGCGATAGACGCCGAGCATCAGACTGAGTCCGGGCAGGCGGCGTTGCCTTGCATATTCGATGGTCCAGTGAAGGTAGTTGCCAAAACCAGAGGTGCAGTGCAGCGCCAGCAGTGCGGCCAACAGCGCGGCGCACACGCCGACAAGGACGCTGAGCAGAGATCGCGCATCCGGTGTCGCGGCCGGAGCTTGCCGGCGCTTGAGGGCGAGCAGGAGCAGGGCTGCACACACCGCCGCCAGAAGCAACGGCAGGCCCATATTTTGCTTGAAGAAGAGTGGGACGACCAGCGCCGCACCGGCCGCGAATCCACGAGCAATCGGGCGCGGTTGCCCTCGCCTTCCGACAAGCAACCACAGGTCCTTCGACTCGCTTTGGCGCATTTCATGCTCCAAAACTCGCTCAGGATGACACTCGGTTGTTGATTGCTCAGCGTGACAGTGCTGGTTTTTGGTGCAGTCCGCGTTCGGATGGGATACAGGATCTGCCTGTGACAAGAACCAAATCGCGACCAGCAGCCAGAAGCCGCAGTCGCAGTCGTACTCGGGCGTGGGGACGACGCAGTAGATGCCGAGAAAAACGAGCGGTGCGGCGAGGAGAAGAGCCAGCATCCAGGCGGCGGTTACGCGCCCGCGCAACGAGGCCAGCGCGAGCCTCCATGCCAGCACCGTGCCCAGTCCGCCGGTGATGGCGGCATAGAGAACGTGGTGAAAAAAGACGCGGCCTGTGAGGCGGATGATCGCGGCCTGGAGAAGAAAGGTGAGGGGTGCGTGCGCAAGGGGAAAGTCTCGGTAGGGCACCTGGCCGAGGGCGATGCGCTGCGCGGTGTTGAGGATGTAGCTGAGATCGAAGAGCACCGCGACGTGCGCGTTCTGCCAAAGCACCACGGCTGCGGTAGCGGCAAATAGCGCTGCAGCCGCAAGCCAGTCGCGTAGCGCCCAGCGCGTTACGGTGGCCTCAGGCTCTGGCAGATTCGATTCTGTTGGTTCGAGCGCTCTTCTTACCATCCGCGATGATAGTAATAGGCCCAGCAGGGCGCGGAACATAGCGCCATGATGAGGGCGACGAACCAGCCCACCACCGTCCAGCCAAGGAAGATGTTCAGAAGCAGGATTCCCGTGGCGTTGTGCGTGTGCCGCGCGGCTGCAATGATGGCGGGGAGGAAATAGAGGACGCCCAAAAAGATCAGGAAATGCATAGAAGCCCCCACTGTGGTTCCAGGAGTATTACGCACAGTGTAGCGCCGGAGTTCCCGTGCTCGTCGAGGTTTTTGGAGCTTCGAAATGGTTGTGCAGATTCCGAGTGACATCCCCCAGGGGCCAAAGCCCCCGCGCATTTGGCCGGCTCTGCGGCGCGAGTAAACTCGCGCCCTGATACACAACTCCTTGCCAAACGAGATTTTGCCGTGGCCTCCAGGTTGGTGAGTCTGAAGTTCGTTGAGGATCAAATGCAGGTCCTTCGACTCCGTTTGCCGCACAAAACGCGGCAAACTTCGCTCAGGATGACCGATCACTATAATGCGAGCTTCTGGCTCGGGCCTTCAGGGCCTGTTAACACTACTGATTTTTGAGACACGCCCTTGTCCAGGCCGGCGTGGGGCGGGACGATTACTGCGTCTCTTCGTTGACGGTTGCGATCAATGCCTGAATGTTCGCGGTGGGCGCCTGGGGCGGCATGCCGCCACCGCAGGAGACGATGAGCCGCGTGCGGTCTTCGCGCGGCTGGAGCAGCTCGCGCACGGCCTGCGCCACGTCTGCCGGGGTGCCTTCCGCAAGTACATCGCGCGGGGGAATGTTGCCCAGGAGCGCGATGCTGTGATGGGTCCATTGCTGCATTTCCGCAATGGTGTGCTGTATGCCGAAGTTCAACAGGTTGATGCCGGCCGATTCCAGCAAGGGCGCAGCGGCTTTCAAGGGCGCGTCGCAATGGAAGAACTTTACCGTGACATCGGCGGCGTAGATGCGCTGGAGGTAGGGCAGAGCAAAGCTTTCGAAGTCCCGCCGGCCCACAAAGCCCACAATGTCGTCGAGCAGGAAGATGCCGTCGATGGTGGGGAATTGCTCGCGCTGGTATGCGATCCAGCCGACGAGAAAATCGGTGACGAGGTTGAGCAGCCGGTGCATGCGCTCGGGCTCGGTCTTGAGGGCCTCAAGGAACTCCGGCGTGCCCATGAGAAATGAAGCCACATTGAACGGTCCACGCGCCACGGCGAAGCGGATCTTGTGACCGGCCTTCTCTATCTCGGGCTGGGCGTGCTGCAGCCGCTTGATGACAAAGGGTAGAAGGCCGTGCTTGCGCGGGTCGGGTGTCGCCAACCGATCGACTTCTTCCGGGCCGTGCAGCACCTTCATGGCGAAGGGGAAGTCATTTTCTCCCCAGATCGAGACCGAGCCGAAGGCCGAGGGTTCGGTGCACATTCCGTACTCCGACCAGAAACCGGGCAGGAAGATGGTGTGAGGAAAGGTTTGGATGGCCTTGAAGTTGTCGTCGAGAAAGATGCGGTCGCTGGTGAAGTAATCGAGGATGGTGTGGCTCGCCCAATTGGGCAGCCAGGGGCTATCGATGATGAATGCGGTGGGAAGAGGGTGCAGTTGTTCTCCGCGGATGACGGAGAGGAGCGTGTTCCATTCCCGATCGTTCATGGCCCGTCCTCCGCGCACAAGGATGGTTCAGCGGTGGGCTCCGAAGGAAAAGACGGAGTAGGTACGAGTGTACACCACATTTTTCGCGTCTCGAATAATGTCAAAGCAGTTTTCCATTGCGGGTTTGCTGGAGCGCAGTGACGGAACGCGCTGGAGGGGGCGATTTGAGCAAAAGCCGGCAGACGAAGAGAAAGAGGTGCGCGTTCATCCGGAATCGGCTCCGAAATTCCGTATTGCGCACCCTGATGTGCGTGGGTATACTCCCGTCGTCCCCCAAAACTCGATCAAGGAGGTGTCATGGGCAAGATCAATTTTGGCCGTGTAATTCTCGGTGGCATTGTTGCCGGGATTGTTGCAGATCTATTGGGTTTTCTGGTGGATGGCTTGTGGCTCGGGCAGCGCTGGTCTGAGGGCATGGAAGCCCTTAACCACCCAGAATTTTCCAGCAGCATGTGGATCGGGTTCGACATACTGGGAATCGTCAGCGGGATCGTCGCCATCTGGATCTACGCGGCGATTCGGCCCCGCCTCGGCGCGGGATTGAAGACGGCGATCTATGCCGGGCTGGTCGTATGGATCCTTGGAACGCTCCTGCCTAATGCCTCCTTCATGTATGTTGGCGGCCTGTTTTCGAAGCACCTCACGCTCTTCACGACGCTTGGCGGTTTGGTAGAAGTGGTCGCGGGAACGATTGCCGGAGCGTGGCTGTACAGGGAAGCCTAAGGTCTACCCGCGCGAATCGGGCAACCGCAAGGGCTCTTCTCCGGGTACATCTCCCGAAAGCGACGCGAATGCGGCCGAAGAAACGCTGGCGTGGACGGTGTGGGGCCATCCGCGTCGCGCTGCGGCGTGAAGACGGGAAGTGTCCCGGTGCCGGCGGCCTTCCGTTTGCCGGCCTTCTACAATGGATCGGTATGCCGACGGCGGTTCGAACGCACGCGAAGATCAATCTGGGGCTCTATCTGGGGGCTCTGCGCGGCGACGGCTTTCACTCCCTCCTCACCGTCTACCAGACGTTGGAAATTCATGACATTGTTACGGTTACGGCTACGCGCTCGGCGCAGACCACGTTGCGATTGAGTTCGAATGACGCCCGCGTGCCTACGGGCGAGCGTAATACCGCCTGGAAGATGATTTCATTGGCTTCGGAGGAGATGGACGCCCGAGCCGCAGTTGAGATTCATATCGAGAAACGGCTTCCCGTGCAGGGCGGGCTGGGAGCGGGATCGGGGAATGCGGTTGCGGCGCTGGTGGGGCTGGAGAAAGAGCTCGACAAGCAGGGAACAGGGATCAGGGAACAGGGAACAGGGAGCAAAAACGCAGGCTGGGCCGCGCGATGGATGGAAATCGCGGCCCAGGTCGGTTCCGATGTGCCGCTTTTTCTGTTGGGCGGAACGGTGCTGGGCCAGGATCGCGGGCAGGAGGTTTCTCCGCTTCCCGATCTCGAGCCCACCTGGTGCGTGGTGGTGGTGCCGGAGGTGGGCGTCTCCACGCCACAGGCTTTTCGCGACTGGGACGCGCTTTGCGCCGCGGAAGGTTTGACCGCGGAGGCAAGTGCCGATAGACTAAAAGAGTCGAGCCGTGCCTATGCCAGCGCTTTTCGGGGAGAGATTCCCGAGGGCGGGCCTGGAGCAGGCTCCTCCGGTGTCTTCTCCTTGGGAGAAGACCTGGCCGGACCGCAAGAGTCGAAACATGGGTCTGGGCTTGTCCGCACCGGGATCACGAGCTGGATCGAGAATGACTTCGAACGAGTAGTCTTTCCCCAGCATCCCTCCCTTGCTGAGATCAAGCGTCTTCTTGCGGCCACCGGTCGACCGGAGGCAGCTCTGTATTCCGCGCTGTCGGGGTCAGGTTCGGCGCTCTTTGGGTTGTACCTGACCCGCGGAGATGCAGAAGCGGCACAAGACCGGATCGAACGAGAGTCTCAAACGCTGAAAGTGCGGAACACGGTGATCACACGCACCCTGCCCCGTAAAGCGTATTGGGAACAGATGATTGTGGAAAGTTAGCAAATTTTCGACGTTGACAGTCGCTTGTTGGGCAAGCGAAACTCGCCCACGGCTGACCGTATCGGTGGGCGATCGTTCAATGGTAGGACAATGCCCTTTGGAGGCATTTATCCAGGTTCGAATCCTGGTCGCCCAGCCAGAAAACAGCTTTTAGCGTTTAGCTAATAGCTCAGGCAAGAAACGCAGCCATAGCCAACCAGCATGGAGGTGCTTCAGATGGAAACGGGAACGTCGTCGGTGACACTGGAAGAGAAGAATCCGGGCCAACCAGCTCCGGAAAAGCCCGAAGGCGGCAAGGACGCACCAAAAGCTGGGTCCGGGGATGGCGCCAAGGCGAAAGACGGCAAGATGAATCCGGCGCCGGAGCGCAAGAAGCCCTCGAGGCTAAGCGAGGACAAGCGCTTCAAGTTGTTTTCCGGGACGGCGAATCCGCGGCTGGCTGAGGAAGTGGCGCGGCATATCGGCGTAACGGTGGGGCAGGTCAAGCTGCAGCGTTTTGCTGACGGTGAGGTTTACTTTCAACTGCTCGAGAACGTACGCGGCGTAGATGTTTTTGTGGTGCAGCCCACCTGCTATCCGGTGGATCAGCACCTGGTGGAATTGCTCATTATGATCGATGCGCTCAAGAGGGCCTCGGCGGCCCGCATCACGGCAGTGGTTCCCTACTACGGGTACGCCCGCCAGGATCGCAAGGACCGCCCGCGCGTAGCCATCAGCGCCAAGCTGATTGCCGACCTGTTGACTACCGCAGGCGCCAATCGCGCGCTCTTTGTCGATTTGCATGCGGCGCAGATCCAGGGCTTCTTCAATATTCCCGTCGACCACATCTTTGCCAGCCCCGTTCTGGTGAGTCATTTCAAGGAACTGAACCTGCCCAACCTGACGGTGGTATCGCCGGATGCAGGCGGCGTGGAGCGGACGCGATTCTTTGCGCAAAAGATGGGCGCGCCGCTGGCGATTGTGGATAAGCGCCGCACCGATCTCAACGTTGCGGAAGTGATGCACGTTGTCGGCGACGTGGAAGGCCAGAATTGCCTGATCATCGACGACATTGTGGACACCGCCGGCACGCTGGTGAAAACGGTAGATGCGTTGTACGCCAATGGCGCGGCGGCAGTGTATGCCTGCGCGAGTCACGCTGTGCTTTCAGGTCCGGCTATTGACCGCATTGCGAATTCGCGGCTGGAGCAGTTGGTGGTGACGGACACCATCCCACTGCGCGAGGCGGCGCAAAAAGTCAGCAAGATCAAGGTGCTCTCGATCGCCGGCTTGTTGGGCTCGGCCATTGAGAACATTCATATGGAGACGAGTGTTAGTACGTTGTTCTCTTAAAGACAGCCTTTAGCTCTTAGCTTTTAGCTGTGCAGTGAGAGATTGGCCTTCGCGTTTTTGCGAAGGAAGAAACGAAAACGCGGCCTGTCAAACGATTCGCCGCACAACAGCAACAAGCAGCTGAATGCTAATAGCTGCTTTTCACAAAGGGAGCGGAGCAATTCAGCTCGCAGCAGAAAGAACTAGCTAAAAGCTAGGAGCTAAAAGCTAGAAGCTGCTTTTCCGTGCCCGATCTTTGAAGAAATGAGAAAAGTAACATGCCAGAAGTAGTCGTAGCGATGCCCCGCAAGGGCAAGTTCAACAAGAATGCCGCACGCCGCGTACGCGTTGCAGGCAAAATTCCGGCGGTGCTGTATGGCTCCGGGCACGAGGCGGTTGCCGTGGAAGTGGATCCCAAACAGATTGCGCGGATCCTTTATTCGGAGAGTGGCCACAACACGATTTTTGATGTGGAAGTTTCCGGCCAGCCGACAGCCAAAGCCATGATCGTGGACTGGCAGAGAGAGCCGATCAAGGACAAGCTGATTCACATCGACTTGAAGCGCATTGCCCTGGACAAGGTTTTGCGCGTGCGCGTGCGCGTGAAACTGCTGGGCATACCAATTGGTGTAAAGGCCGAGGGTGGCATTCTGGACCAGGTGCTGCGCGAGGTGGAAATCGCGTGCCTGCCCGCGGACATTCCCGGCCACATCGACGTGGACGTGAGCGAATTGGGGATGCACCAGGTAGTGCGTGTGAGTGGTTTACCGCACTTCGACAAGATCAAGTACCTGACCCCGGAAGATTCCACCGTGGCCCACGTTGTGCACATCCGCGAGGAAGTGGTTGCGACGCCGGAAGTGGTGGAGGGAGCCGTGGCAGCAGGAACGGAAGCAGCGCCGGGTGCAGCGGGGGCAACACCGGCTGAACCCGAGGTTGCAAAGAAGGGCAAGGGCGAGGCTGAGCCTGCAGCGGGCAAGAAGCCCGAGGCGAAGAAGTAAGCCTTGGCGGATGCAAGCGAGACCCGAAATTCGCCCGGGCCCTTCCTGATTGTGGGCCTGGGCAATCCCGGTCTCGAGTATGTGTGGACCCCGCACAACGCGGGATTCATGGCCATCGACCGCATCGCCCAGCAGGAAGGCGTTGTGGTGCAGAACCGGCGCTGCCGGGCCACTACCGCGACTTGCAGAATTGCAGGACGCAAGGTGGTTCTGGCCAAGCCGGAGACGTTTATGAACCTGAGCGGCGCAGCAGTAGCCGCTTTGGTTGAGGAGTTTGAAGCCGACCCGGCGCAGGATCTGCTCGTGATCTACGACGAGCTTGACCTGGTGCTGGGTACCTTCAAGATCAGGGAGCGCGGTTCGCCGGCGGGGCACAACGGAGCCCGCAGCGTAACCAGCGCCCTGGGCACGCAAGAGTGGCTGCGGTTGCGCATCGGCGTGGGGCCGGATTTACCTCCCGAGGCAATTGTCGCGGGCGGAAAACGGCCGGGTCGAGATTATCTGCTCTCGCCCATGCGAAAGGCGGATCTGGCGGTGCTTGACGAGGTGCTGGACCGGGTGGCAACGGCCACGCGGCGGATTCTCGAAGTGGGAGCAGCAGCCGCGATGAACGAATTCAACCGGAAAGACAGGGACTCAGGGACTGAGGGACTAGGGACTAGGGACTAGGGACCGACGACTGAGAACCTGCGATGTAATAGACGAAGGCTGAGAGCGGATCGCTGAGAACGGAAGCGAAGCGCTGCAGCGGAAAAGGAAACCTGATGTCGCGTTTGTATGAAGTGATGTTTATCGTTCGTCCCGATGTGGAGGACGAAGAAGCCGACAAGCTGATCGAAAGCTTGAGCGCAACGGTCAAGAGCGGCGGCGGCGTGGTGAAGTCGGCGGAGAAGCTGGGGCGGCGCAAGCTCGCCTATCAGGTGCGCAAATTTAACGATGGCAACTACATTCTGCTCACCGTTGAAGCCAACGGCGCGGTGGTGCTGGAACTGGAGCGCCGTCTGCGTGTGACCGAGCAGGTGATCAAGTTCATCACCGTGCGCATGGACGAGGAAGAGAAACGCCTGGCCAAGGTGAAGGCCAACCGCGGCGTGCGCCGCAAAGTGAGCAGCGAATCCACGCCTGCTGCTGCTGCGCCTGTGGCCGCAAGCACAACTGCGGTCGAGCCGGCAGAGCCGGTGCAGGCCAGCGTGTAAAAACAGGGACTAAGCCACCCCAGCGAGCAAAGACCGCTCGCCGGGGCCCCGGCAGGGACGTAGGGACTCGGGACTAGAAAAGCGCGTTCAGCGATGAAGCTTGCAATCCTTAGTCCCTAGTCCCTATGTCCCTAGTCCCTACAAGAATCCTCCGGCTGTGCCGGAACAACGAGAGCAAAGAGGAAACACGATGTCTGAAGAAACCCAAGCAAAAGCGCCCGCTGCGTCGGACGCACCTCAAACTCCACAGGCTCCATCTGAACGGGGTCCTGGTTCGGGCCACGGTCCGGGCTCAGGCCCACGCGGTGCGGGGCGGCCCGGCGGCGGTCCCGGCGGACGTGGCAAGTTCTTCCGCCGCAAGAAGGTCTGCAAGTTCTGCACCGAGAAGATCGACGCGATTCCTTACCGCGACGTGAAGTTGCTGGGGCAGTTCGTGGCCGAGCGCGGCAAGATTGTGCCGCGGCGGCTGACCGGTGTTTGCACTACGCACCAACGCCGTCTGACCCGCGCCATCAAACAGGCCCGGAACATTGCGCTGCTGCCGTTTGCGACCAGGCACTAAACCGTCGCTTGCCGGCGACAACTGGCGAGCGGTGTAGTTGCCGATCTGGTTTTGCATCGGGCGGCTTTGTATCAGGGCGCGACTTTAGTTGCGCCGAGAGTTGGCGCAAAATGCTTTGGGGCTTTGGCCCCTGAGCGCAAACGCGCCGCACTTTTTGAGATTTGGAGAATTTCCCATGGAAGTAATTTTGAAGGAAGACGTAGCTAACGTTGGCTTTCGCGGCGAGGTGGTGAAGGTTGCCGACGGCTACGCGCGCAACTATCTTTTGCCGCGCAAGCTGGCCATGCAGGCCACCGCGGCCAACAAGGCCGTGATCGAGCAGATGAAGGCCTCGGCCGCGCGGCGCTCTGCCACGGAAAAGGCGCAGGCCGAGGAACTCATGACCAAGCTCGAGCCCGTGGTGCTGAGCTTTACCCGCAAGGCCGGCGAGCATGGCCATCTCTTTGGTTCGGTCACATCGGCCGATATTGCCGCAGCGCTGGCGGCGCAGGGCTTCGAGGTCGATCGCCGCAAGATTCAGTTGGGCGACGCGATCAAGGGCCTTGGTGACTTCAAGGTGGCCATCCGGCTGCACCGCGAAGTGACCGCGCGCGTGACCGTGAAGGTCGAGGCGGAAGTGACAGCGGAAGAGAAAGCGGCCGCCGCGCAAGCTGCAGCCGCGGAGCCGTCGGAAGAAGAAGCTGCTGCGCCAGCTGTAGAAGAGCCTGCTGCGGAAGAAGCGAAGGCCGAGTAGCTCTTTGCGGAAAAATCACGCACCGCCTCTCGGTAAGCCGAGGGGCGGCGAGCGCCTAGCGGCCAATATTCTCTTCTAGAATCAGGCGAATTGCCTCGCTGAGGCTGGCGCGGCATTCCTCTACGGTGCGGCCCTGCCCATTCGCGCCGGGGATCTCCGGCGACCAACCGACGAACCATTCCCCATCCCATTCGATCACTGCCGTGGATTCATTTCGCATGGGCCTTCTTGTTTTGCCGCGTAGTGCGGTCTACGACGGAAACAGCGATCCGGTAGCGGACGCAATGGCGGTGAGGCGATTGCGGCGGCGTGGCGGCTGCGGCGCCGGAGAGGCCAGCAGGTTGGCGATTTCTCGCAACTCGGCGCGAGCGTGTCCGATGACAGCAGCCACTGCATCCCGCTGTTTGCTTTGGTGGGCAGGGGACGGCGAGGCGGAGCCGGGGTCAAGATTGCCGTTCGGGCGTTTGCCGGAGCGGCGCTGTTCAGCATCGAGAACCGCACGCGCACCGGACAGAGTGTAGCCTTCGGCGTGAACCAGGCGCTTGATCTCCATCGCCAATTCCACGTCGCGACGGCGATAGAGCCGCTGGCCGGTTCCGCTCTTGTTGGGCTTCAACTGGGGGAACTGCGACTCCCAGAAGCGCAGAACGTACGATTCGACGCCGCACAGGCGAGCGACATCGCCAATTTTGAAATAAAGACGATCCGGGATGGGCGGTGGTGAGTAGGCGCGCTTCCGGTTGAGTTGAGTTGCCATAGAATTCGGCGAGGAACCATCACGTCCGGGGGAAATCCCTCGCTCTACTGGCAGTATAGGACAGGTCTTTCACACTTTGGGAAGCGAATGAGCCGTCTGAACCACGCCTGACAGAGGAAAACAGGGGGCGAAACCGGGCTACACGTGGCGAAACTCCAGTTGGTGTGGTGAGTTTGAAGGTCATTGAAGAACAAATACAGGTCCTTCGACTCGTTCGCCGTGGCGAACTCGCTCAGGATGACCTCCGATTCTTGTTGCTCAGATCGACACGGAGATTGGGGCACGGAGGATTTTTCAGTGCAAGCGGTCATGGACCTGGGGTTCAGCGACGACAGGGCGCGCGGGCGAACCCTGTGGCGCGGCGCGCAAGTATTGTTTGGGCCAGCTCACGGTTTCACCCAGCGCAGCCGCGGCGTGCAGCGGCCAATAGGGATCGCGCAATTCGGCTCGCGCCAGAAACACAAAATCCGCCTGGCCATCGGCGACGATCGCGTTGGCCTGCGCTGGTTCCGTGATCATCCCAACCGCGGCCGTGGCGATGCCGGCTTCACGGCGGATCCTGGCGGCAAAGCCGACCTGGTAACCGGGCGCAAGAGGAATCTTCGCATCTGCCACGTTGCCGCCTGAGGAACAATCCACCAGATCGACGTCGTGATCGCGCAGCAGACGCGCAAGCTCGACAGATTGGCCGGGATCCCAACCGCCTTCAGCCCAGTCGGTGGCGGAGATGCGCACAAACAGCGGCAAACGATCCGGCCACACGCTGCGCACGGCGTCAACTACTTCAAGCACGAGGCGGGTGCGGTTTTCGAAACTGCCGCCGTAGCTATCGGTGCGGAGATTCGATAGCGGCGAGAGAAACTCCTGGAGCAGATAACCGTGCGCGGCATGAATCTCGACGAAATCGAAACCGGCTTCGAGGGCAAGGCGCGCGGCCTCGCGAAAGGCTACGATCACGGCGGCAATGCCGGCTCCATCGAGCGCGGTGGGAACGGCGTAGTCCGTCGGCGCAAAGGCGATGGCGCTGGGCGCGACCGGCTGCCAGCCGCCGTCGGCGGGCAACACCAGGCCGTGGCCGTTGAAGGGTGAAGCCGTGCTGGCCTTGCGGCCGGCGTGCGCCAGCTGCATGCCGGCGCGCGCGCCCTGAGAGTGCACGAACTCCGCAATGCGGATTACACCGAGAACGTGATCTTGCTTCCAGATACCAAGATCGTTCGGCGAAATGCGGCCCTCGGGGGTGACGGCCGCAGCCTCAAGCATGACGAGACCTGCGCCGCCCTGCGCGCGGCTGCCCAGATGGACGAGATGCCAATCCGTGGCGAAGCCATCGTGGCTGGAGTACTGGCACATGGGCGAAACGCCGATGCGATTGGGGAATTCAACAGAGCGAAGCTGGAGGGGTGAAAAAAGCGGAACCGTCATATGTCTTGGATGATGGTTTCACGGATGGGATGCAGCGGCAAAAAAACCGCTCTACTGCTTCTTGAGCACGACCGTGCCTTTCTCGTCGGAGAGGATGGCCAACTCGAATTTGCGGAAATCGGCTGCCCGGTCCGCGGGAATCTCCACCTGGCGCACCGTGTACACCATTTCGTAATGAAGGACGTTGCCTTTGGCCGTCGCCGACGCATGGTAACTGGCGAAATCCATGTCGACATCCACGGGATCTGGCGTCTCGTCGACCACGTAGCCGGCGGGCAGCGTGATGTCGTAACTGTCGTGCCAGCGGCCGGTAGCGTCGAGATCGAAGGGAACTTTTCGGGGCTTATCGTCAAAGTGCATCGCCATGGAACCCAGGACGCGGGGGCGCACCAGCAGCAACGGCCCAGCTACGTGCGCGTACTGATGCGCCGTAACCTTGAAGTGAAATTCGAGCGGCTTCGAAAGCGCATCCGGCTCCAGAAACGCAAAGGAATCGAGCACTACGCCAGGCAGATCGCGCGCCACCGAGGTCTCCCACGCGTTGCGCCGCTCCTTTTCATCGGTGTACTTGAGGAACAGACGCAGGTCGGCGCCCTTGGGCCCCAAGGTCGAAGTATCGATTGAACCGCTCAGGGTTCCGTCGGCATCGAGGGTAAATTTTCCGGTCCGATCGGTGCCGTTGGCGGCGGGATCGAGCAGCGGCAACTGCACAATCTGGCTTGAGGGTCCGGCCGCCAGCAGCCCGTAGCCGCCTTGCAGCTCGGAGGGCAGATTGCCGACGGGAGTGCGTTCGTCGGTGGGATCGAAGATCAGATAGCGGTTGCCGTCGGCCGCATTCACCACCGCCATCAGCCGCGAATCCTTGACGCCGGGCGGAATTTCAATGGCTGTAATCATGTGGTCGCTATACAGGGATGGCGCATCGGGATCGACCACACCGCGGTCGCTGTCAACCTGCAGGTAATGCGCGTGGATCCCGGCGGCTTGCAGCATGGAAATGAGCAAAGTGGATTTATCTTTGCAATCGCCGTAGCGGTTGCGGAAGATGTCGGCCGCGTAGTGCGCCTGATACCCGCCAATTCCGCGTTCCACCACAAAATAGCGGATGTTTTTCTGGATGTAGGAAGTAATGGCGACGAGCTTCGCGTAGAAATCCTGGCTACCGGCAGTTAGCTCCAGCGCTTTCGCGGTAATTTCGGGGGAGGGGTCCGGCCGATTCGCCTCCAACTGTTCGAGCCACTGGCCCAGCGCCCGCCACTGGTTGTTTCGTCCGTCGGCGGCGATTTCATCCCATCGCACCGACATGCGAGCGGCCAGCGCATCCCAGGCGGGCCGCGACGGCACATCGCGAAGATCGAGCCGCGGCATGTCTCGGATCTCCCAGCGCACATGATTCGGAGCCAACTCGACCGGCTTCACCGGTTGATACTGGTGCCACGACTCCGCAAAATGGCCGGATGGCGGAAGATCGATCTCCAACGCCTCAAAGACAAACGGGATGCCTTCCTGAATGTTCCAGATTTTTTCCCGGCTCCACGGCGCCATCAATTCTTCCGATTCGCAGAGGATCGTCGCGCCCACGTCGGTGGCCGGGGGATGCACGATACGCGCTTTTTCCGTGAGCAGAAGGATGGGAATGTCCCGAACAATGCCTTCCTCTTCAGCGCCCTCATCCGCAAAGTCCGTATCCTTGGCCTGAAAGGTCTTGCCATCCGCGGTAAGCGTCCACTCGCGGAAATAGTTGATCTTCTCGTCCACGTCGTACGTGATCCTGCATCCCTCGTGGCGGCCTTGCGGTTTGAGAATGCGGATGGCCTCGCGCTCCCGCTCGACGGCGCGGCCCTGGTCGTCGATGGATTCCAGGTACTCGTCGAAGAGAATCACCGAAGGGGCATCGCCTGCGTAGGAAGGCGTGGGAGTTTTGGCGGCGTCCAATCCCCACTGCGGGACGGGGCTGTCTTTGCCGAACATGCCGGCATGCGTAGGCACGGCGGCGCCAGCCAATAGTGCGGCTGCCAGGGCAGATGCAAGATAAAAGCGCGAGCAGAACCCGTTACTCATGGTTAATTCCCTTTGCTTGAGGCAGCCCGCGACAGCACAATCTGCTGCTGATCGGTGGCAGCCAGCTTGAGATAGAAATCATGGAGATCGTTGTAGGTATCGGGCTTGAGCATCGTGAAGCTTCGGGCAAAAACACGCGCCACTTCGAGCGTATCGCCCTTGGGCACGGAGTCGATTCGGAGCACCGCAGATCCCGGCCAGGTGACATCGGCGGTGTGGGGTGCGCTCTCCACGGTGTACCCGGGCGGCAGATGATAAGTGACGTCGTCGGACTCCATATTGGGATAGTGAACATCGATCGGCGTAGTGCGCTTGTCCTGTGCTACAAAGGGGTGTTTGGCGCGCGATTCGAAGAGCAGGCCGGGAAGAATGAGGCGCTTGCCGGCAGGGGTACCGAGGCTGCCGCTGAGGTTCACGACGGCCATAAGGTTTTCCTCGGGGTCGTCAAGACTGAGAAAGTGATCGAGTGTGGCCGTGACACCCTCGGGAAGGTCGTCATTCAGCGAATCTTCGAATTTCTTTTTCAGTTCGTCCTGATCGTTTTCGAGCGCCTGCTGCCGCCAGTAGACGGCCTCAGCGCCTCCGAGCACGATGCGCGCCGCTCCTTTGAAGTTCCCGGCAGGATCGACCGTGAGGTCGGCCACTCGCCGCACATGGTTATTGGTGTAGACCAGGCCAGGAGTGTTTGCGAGTTTCGGGCCTGAGCCGGATTCGCGAATGCCGCCCGAAAAAGCATGAGCCCAGTGCAGGACGCCAAAAGGGCATGCCTTCTGCCCGGGGTCAACATAAATCTCCTTGCCGCCAATGTCGACAATGGCGACGTAATCCTGCAATTGGTTTTTGTTCAGGTAATTGACGTCGAAGATGGCGTTACTGCGATCCACGACCTGCATGGGCCACGCCGTCAGCCCTGCCGCCTGGGCCAGGGCCACATAAAGCAGAGCGATGGAATTGCCTGGCCCGCTCTGGTTCTTCCATACATCCTCGACGCTGTGAATCTCCTTGAGCTTTTCCTTCTTGCGCTCCGCCTCCGACCTGACGTGGGTGTAGTCGGTGTTTTCAAGCTTCACCACTGCAGCGTAGATCTTGCGCGCCTTCTGCTCGTCGGTGTCGCCGGGAGCAACCAGCGAATTGGCCGCATTCCTGATCGTTCCTGACACTTTCGTGAACTCGTTGGTGTCGTTGGCCCAGGCTTTGGCCGCGGTGTCCCAGAACGCCTTTTCCGAAGCGGCCCAGGTGTAGTAAAAATCAACGCGCCAACGGATGGTATTGATGGGCGGCATCCAGTCCTCATCTGGAGTCGGCGGAACATCGTTGAGGTCGATGAAGAATTGTCCTTTGGCGCGTTGTACCGAGAAAGGGGGGTTGAGGGGCGTATACGTAGCCATCAGGTAGTTAAGGGGTACTCCGTACGGGCCCGTCACCGTGCCGTGAATCGAATCCGGATCGAAGGAGAAGTGCTCCCTGCGGATGAAATAGGAATACTGGAGCTCCCATCGCGGCGTGAAAACACCGTGATTCTCTTTCATGCGGAGCCGGTACTCGAGGATGCTGCCGACTTCCACGTCGGGCAGCGTGAACACGAGTGTGTCTTCGCGGTAGTACTTGCTCCTGAAGTTCACCAGGTCTTCCGGCTTGACGTCGAGGGGAATCACCTTGCCATCGGCGTGGATGGTTCGTCCTTCCACGTGATCGACCTTGGTGGATTCGGGGTTGAATGGAATCTGGACGGTGGCGAGTTCTTTGCCCTTTTCCGTGAGCACCTTGATCCGCGCATAGTGCGTCTGCACGCCATTGTTGCCGTCGAGTGTTTCCTCGCGATACAGATAAACCGCCGGCGCCCCCGGCGCCTTGGGGTCGGAGGTCATCTTGAGCTCGTCCGGAGTGGGGTCCTGGAATTGCGCCCGCAGCACAAGAGGCGACGCCGCAATAAAAAGCATGAAAATACTACGCAAGAGAATATGAAGCCGCATACACGGGACCCTCGGCCGTCCGAAACGATGAAATCAGTTCTTGATCCTCCAACGTGGTTTCGGTTTGCGCGTCAGTTGCCCTTGCCCGTCGGCGGCCCAGCTACCACGGGCGCTGCAGTTGCTCCCGGAGCGATCGTCAACACCAGTTGTGCCTGTTCGGCCGCGTCCACCTTCTGGTAAAAGCCGCGCAGATCCTGATACTCCTCGGGCTTGGCAACGGTGAATCCTCTGCCCAGGAAGTTTTGGATTTCGATCTGATTGGGGCCGGTCTTGCTCTTGAGGATGAACATGGCATGACCTTGCCAGGAAACTGAAGAATCCTGCGGCCCGCCCTCCACGGCTGCGCCGGTGGGCAGGTGATAGGTGACATCGTCGGTGATGACGTTGGCATAATGCATGTCGACGGGTTCGAGCCGCTTCTCTTCGTTGACAAACGGAGCGTGTCCGCGGGTGGCAAAGAAAAGGCCCGGAAGCAGGATGCGCTTTGCCGTGGCGGTGCCCAGTGATCCTGTGACTTTGACAATCGCCATCAAGTTCTGGTCGGGTTGGTCGACGGCAAGGAAGTGATCGACGTGCGCCTCGACGCCTTCGGGCACCGTGCCTTGCAGTTCGTCGTTGTCGAACCTTTTCTTCAGCTCGGTGTCGTCGTTCCTGAAGGCAATCTGGCGCCAGCGCAGCGCCTCCTGCCCGGTCATGGCGATGCGAATTTGCCCTGTGACGCCGCCGTGCCCGTCGAGCGTCAGGTCGGCAAAGCGAGTTACTGAATTCGTCTTATAGTATTGCTCCGGTGTGGTCGAGACGCCGACTCCCTGGCTCGCCTGGCCGAGTCCCCTGGCGTTTGAGTGACGCCAGTTCAGCGTCGCGAATGGACACATCTTTTCGCCGGGATCGAGGATGGTTTCCTTGCCGCCGATGCTCAGCACCACCAGCGTTGTATCCAGCTGGTCCAGACTCTGGTAGGAAGGATCGAAGATTCCGCGGTCGCGGTCCACTACTTTAACCGCGTAGGCGGTGAGGCCGGCGGCGCGCAGCATGGCCAGATAGAGCATGGCGATGTCTTCACTCGAGCCGCTCTTCTGCACCAAGGTGTCTTCGGCGTGCTTGGCCTGCTTGATTTTGAGCTGCTTCATCTCCGTTGCGCTCTTCTGGCGCGAGTAATCGGTGTTGTCGAGGGCCTCGACCGCGGCGTAGAGTTTTTTCGCCTTGTCGAGGTCGCTATCGCCGGGAGCAATCACACTGTCTACGGCCGCCTTGATGGGCTTCGACGGCTCCGCGAATTTGTCTACATCCTTTGACCAAAGCTTAGCCTCGCTCAGCCAATAGTCGGTTGGGTCGCGGGCGAAGCTATAGTAGAAGCGCACCTTATAGAGAATGCTCTGGATGGGAGGCATCCACTCCTCGTCGGGGATAGGCGGAACATCCGTCACGTCGACGCTGTAAGAGCCATTCATGCTGGTTTTGATGGTGACGCCGGCAGGCAGAAGAGGCCACCAGATCAGACTGTGGACCTCGCGGCCACGCTCGTCCGTCAGGAACATGCTGGTCGCCTTATCGGGTGTCGAGTCGGGCATGAATTCTTTGAACGGAGTGAACGAGTAATGCGCCTTGTGGACGAAATAGGTGCGCTGGATTTCCCAATAGGGCGATGAGAATTCATTATCGTCGTAGCGGAGATCGTAGCTGTACTCCAGAATGCTTCCCACCTCCACGCTGGGCAGGGTGAAGACTTTCTTCCCGATCTGCATCTCACCAGTTTTGGAAACCGTAAGGTCTTCCGGTTTCACGGTGAGCGGGATGATGGTACCGTCGGCGTGGATGGTACGGCCTTTGATGTCAGTAACCTTCTTGTTGCCCTTCAGGTAGGGGAGCTCGACCGTCGCCAGCTCTTTGCCCTTCTCGGTGAGCACTTTGATGCGCACGTAGTAACTCTGATAATGCATGGGATCGTTGGCGATTTCCTCGATGTCGAAGTACACGGCATCGGCCCCGGGAGCTTTAGGGTCGGAGGTCATCTTGAGTTCTTCGTCGGTTGGCGGTTGGAATTGCGCGCAAACCACGGCCGGTGAGACTGCTGCAAGAAACAAAAATGCACTGCGCAGGAAGAATGATTTCCTCATAAGATTCGATCCTATTCTTAATTTGCGACCATTCTAACCCGGAATGGGTTCGCCGGAGAGGACGATTTTCGAGATTGCCGAAGGCGTGGTGCGGAGCACCATCAATAGGCGCAGGATTCGAGCAGGGAGCAGACCAGGGCGAGCGGCAGGCCCATTACGTTGAAATAGCAGCCCTCGATGCGGGGAATCCAGCGGGCGGCGCGGCCCTGGATGGCGTAGGCGCCGGCCTTGTCCACGGGCTCGCCGGTGGCTACATACGCGGCGATCTCCTCGTCGGAAAGTGTGAGGAAGCGCACTGCCGTGGCTTCGGCGGCAACTTCAGTGCGCTTGGCGGTGACGAGGGCCACGCCGGTAATCACGCGATGCGTGCGGCCCGAGAGCAGGCGCAGGATGCGCGCGGCATCGGCGGCATTCTCAGGCTTGCCCAGGATGGTGTTGTCGAGGGTGACGGTGGTGTCGGCTCCCAACACAGCTAACGGGGAGTCGCCGCCGAGTTTGGGAAGAGGGCGGAGATTCTCTGGCACGGCGTGGGTTGCGCTGAGCGCGCGATACACCGCCTCGGCCTTTTCGCGCGCCAGGCGCGTGACATAAACGATGGGATCCTCGCCGGGCAGCGGATCTTCAGGAATATGCGCGGGATGCACCTGAAACCGGTAGCCGACCTGGGCGAGCAGTTCGCGGCGGCGCGGCGAGGCGGAGGCGAGAACCAGCATGATGGCATTATGGCAGGCGAGGCAGAGGCTGGCACCTGTTATTCACTTTGGCGCGTGCAACGCCTGCGCGTGCGTAAGTGAATAACAGGCTCTAGACTAAAAAGGGGCTGGCAACAAGAAGAGAGCCGGGCCCGGACAAGGATTCAATGCATTTCAATTTCGATTTTTCGACGGCCCAGATTCTTTGGACGATAACGTTCGCGGCGCTGCTGGTCTTGCTGGTGGTGCTGCTGGGGCGCGATCGTGTGCGCCGTTTTCCGTGGTTCACGACTTCGATCGCGCTGATGGCCCTGGACAAGCTGGCCGGCCGCCTGCTGTATCGCCGCTTGCCGCTGGTGCTCACAGAGGAGATCTTCCTCGTGCTGGCCGATGTGGCCGCGATTGTCGCGTTGCTCGTCGTGGTCGAGATTGCGCGGCGGGCCTTTGCAGGCGCAGGGCGCAGGGAATGGATTGTGACCACGCTGGCGCTGTTGGCGGTGGGCGCAGCGGTGCTGGTCCTGTGGGGACCGTGGCCTTCGTTCAAGACGCTCACGAGCGCCTCGGGGCTTGCGGCGTTGCGCTTCATGCAGCTCTTTGCGCAAAAGGCCAACCTGCTCGCCGATGTTCTATTTGTCCAGCTTGGCCTGCTGGTGGTGGTCTTTGGCCGTAACTTCAAGGCGGGCTGGCATAGCCACACGCAGCAACTTGCCATCGGTCTCTCCATGGCATCGCTTGCGCAACTGGCGATACGCGGCACCCTGCAGCACGTCGCCACGCAAGTCACCATTCACAGCCAGGACGACTACAAGCGCGTGGTGGGCATGATGAATTCTCTGAACAACGCCAGCAGCATCATTCTTATTGTGGTGCTGTTGTGGTGGATTGTTTGCCTATGGAGCGATGAGCCGGGAGAGAAAAGCAGGGATCAGGGATCAGGGAACGGGGATCAGGAATCAGAAAAAAGCATTTAAGGCTGGAGACGGCGCGCTGAAACCTGGCGCCTGCAACCTGACACCTATCTGCTAGATGTGGCAGCTGGCCTGGCCGCGCTTCTCAAGATAGCGCTGGTGGTACTCTTCGGCGCGCCAGAAGGTCTCAGCAGGAAGCACCTGGGTGACAATGCGCTTGGGCTTGAAGCGGCCCTCGGCCGTCAGTTGCTCAATTCTGGCGCGAGCCTGCGCTTCCTGTTCCGGCGAGTGGAAGAAGATGACGGAGCGGTACTGCGTGCCCCAATCAGGACCCTGCCGGTTGAGCGTGGTGGGGTCGTGGAGCGAGAAAAACGCGTCGAGCAGCCGATCGTAGGTCACCTTTTCCGGGTCGAAGTCGATCTCGACCACTTCAGCGTGGCCGGTTTGATCGGTGCACACGTCCTTGTAGGTGGGCTGATCGTGCTTTCCGCCTTCATAGCCGACGGCCGTCGCCGTCACGCCGGGAATCGCCGCAAATGCGGCCTCCACGCCCCAAAAACAGCCTGCCCCGAATGTGGCCTTTTCTATGCTCATGGCAGATAAGATGCGCGAAGATGGCCTTTGGCTTCCAGCACTTTCTTGAAACCGAACACAACCAGACTGACACTTGACACCTGCTTTTATAAGTTCAAGGGCGCCAGATGCTTGGTGTTCTGGTAGGTGTAGACGACGCGGTGCACGACGGTGATGGTGGAGAACACGGCCAGCACCCAAAGCACTGGGGCCATGACGCCCCAGTGGTTGAAGAGCGCGCCCAGCAGGATAAGCACGATGCGCTCCGGACGCTCCATGAAGCCCACCTTGCATGAGCCGATGAGCGCCTCAGCACGCGCCCGCGTGTAGCTGACCATGAGCGAGGTGACCATGACGAAGGCTACCAGGACCACGTAGCGGAAACGGTTGATGCGGCCGTAGTAGACCAGCAAACCGAAGAAGAGTACCACGTCGGAGTAGCGGTCGATAACGGAATCGAAGAAGGAGCCGAAGACCGTGACCTTGTTGATGCGGCGGGCCACGCGGCCATCGGTCATATCGAAGATGCCAGCGCCGAAGATCACCAGGCCGGCATAGAAAAACATCCAGTCGGCATTCGTCGCGTTGGCATGGCCGAAGAGGAACGCGGCGGCGATGTTGATCACGAGCCCGATAAAGGTGAGGACGTTGGGTGAGATGCGAGTGAGGGCCAATCCATACACGATACGGTCAAGCAACCATCCGCAGGCACGGCCAAAAGCAGTTGTCCAGGTCATTTGTAGCTTCTAGCTCCTAGCTTCTAGCTCCTAGCCTTGTTCTGCTTCAGCCACAATTGTTGCGATACCGCAAAAGAGCTAGAAGCTAGCAGCTGGTTCTTTTCTACTGCGCTGCGCCGGCCGCGGTTTCGCCCTCTTCTGCGGCTTCGTCGTGGATGGTGGTCAGTTTGAGGATTTCCAGCTGGCGTTTGCCGTTGGGCGTCACAATGGTGGCCACATCGCCTACGCGCTTGCCCACGATACCGCGGCCGATGGGCGAAGTGGTGGAGATCAAGCCCTGGGAGACGTCGGCTTCCTCGCTGGTCACTAAGCGGTACTCAATCTCTTCGTCTTTGGTTGAGTCGTAGACCACTACAGTGGACCCGAACCCGGCTTTGTCCCTGGGAATGTTCACCAGATTGACCAGCGAAAGCTCGCCCATGCGCTTCTTGAGCTGGCCGAGGCGGGCATTCACAAACTCCTGCCGCTGCTTGGCCATGTGGTACTCGGCGTTCTCCGAGAGATCGCCCATGGCCCGGGCCTTCTTGATCTCGGCAGGGAGCTCGGTGGTCAGCTCGTACTCGAGCTGTTTGATTTCATCCTGGAGCTTCTTTTTGATGTGCTCGGGCATCCGTGATCCACAGGCGGTGAGGGAACTGCCGCAAAAAATGAACGTACTTGAACCTTCATTATAAGACAGAGAAAGAGACAGCCCCTAGCTTCTCGCCTCTAGCTTCCAGCTTCGGAATTTGTCACAACCAGTTGAGCAGAAACAAACGCGGGCAAAGCGGAAGGCGGACATCAGAACATCGTTGATTGATCACGGCTTGTCGCCGGTGCGGTGTCTCTGAAATTTGCGCCATAAGTCGAGGCGCCGAAATGCAGGTCCTTCGACTCCGTTTGGCCGAAAAATCGGCCAAACTTCGCTCAGGATGACCGAGTGTTTTGATGCGAATATCAGGGACAGGACACTAGTGGCTAGAAGCTGGGAGCTGCTTTCCGATCAAGAAACGATTGCAGGATCAGCGTCGCCGCGACCTGGTCGACGACTTTGCGGTGCTCTGGGCGCGCTTGCTCGGCCTGGTAGAGGATCTGGTGGGCCTCATGGGTGGTCAGGCGCTCGTCCCACAGGTGAATGGGCAGGCCGGTCAATGTGCCTAGCTCGGCCGCAAAGGCCTGAGTCTTGGCGGCTTGCGGGCTTGGTTCGCCGGAGAGGTGCACTGGGTTGCCCACCACGATGCCCACTACGCCGAAGCGGCGGCAGAGCCGCGCGAGGGAGCGCAGGTCATCTCTCGAAATTGGACGCCGGCTGTGGCGCCGCTCGAGCGTCAATACAGGTTGCGCCGTCAGGCCCAGCTCGTCCGACACCGCGACGCCGATGCGGCGGTTGCCGATGTCGAGACCGAGAAAACGGGGATGGGCGCTGGATTGCACGGTGCTCTTGATCATAACCAGCTTATGGCCGCATGGGCCCTCCGCAGCCGGTTTTTGACCGCTACAATCAAAAGATAGGGAATCCAGGGCGGATTTTTCACGTCAGTATTCAACTGGAAGGGTCCACAACGGCAGGATGGCACGGCGCAGACGGAAAAGCGGAAAGAAAAAGGGTTCCCGCGTTGGCAGCTTCCTGCTGGGATTGTTCCTGCTGGCCTTGCTCGCCGCGGGCGCCATGGCATGGCTGGTGCTCACACCGTACGGGCCGCAAACAGAGACCTTCGTGAATGTGACGCCGGGCTCGTCTGCGGTGGCCATTGGGCGCATGTTGGAGACGGCGGGAGTAGTGCGCAGCCGGTACGCGTTCGACATGGTTCGCTGGCTCCGGCATGGGAAACTGCAGGCGGGGGTATACCTGTTCGACCATCCCGCCCCGGCGACCGAGGTTTATGCGCGGATTGCGCGGGGCGACGTGGTGACGATATCGCTGACCGTGCCGGAGGGCGCGAACACCTTTGATATTGCGGCGCGCGTGGAGCATGCGGGGTTAGGCACGCGCCAGGATTTTATGGCCGCCGCGGCCAGCCAGACGGGACTGATTGCCGATCTTGATCCGGGAGCAACGAGTCTCGAAGGCTATCTGTTTCCGGACACGTACCGGTTTCCGCCGATGGTGACCGCGGTGCAGATGGTGACGGCCATGGTGAAGCGGTTTCGCGTGGCGGCCGATGAACTGGGATTGAAGGTGGGTGTGCATCAGGTGGTTACGATGGCATCGCTGGTAGAGCGCGAAACGGCCGTGGACGCGGAGCGTCCGCTGGTGGCGAGCGTGTTCGTAAACCGGCTGGCGAAGCAGATGCCCCTCAACACCGACCCATCTGTAATTTATGGCCTGGAGCTCGCAGGCAAGTGGCGCGGCACGATCTACGCGAGCGATTTGACGCGCGATACGCCCTACAACACGTATCTGCACGCCGGCTTGCCGCCGGGACCGGTGGCAAATCCCGGCATGCCATCACTGCGCGCGGCCATGGATCCGGCCAAGACGAACTATCTCTACTTTGTGGCCGCGGGGACTGACGCGCAGGGGCACTCGCTGTTTGCGGAGACGCTCGACGAGCACAATCGTAACGTGGCCGAGTACCGGCGCATGCAGAGGAAGAGAGCAGGTGGGCGATGAGGATCGTGCATCGTTCCGGCTGCGCCGCGGCGCTCGCACTTCCGCTCCTGCTCGCGGGCTGTTCGTTGTTTCCGACTACGCGGCATTTGCCGGTGCCGAGACCCGCGACGGTGCAATCGGCGACGCCCCAGGAACTGGTCAATCAGATCAACCAAAGTTGGAACGCGCTGAATTCCATGACGGCCAAGGTGGAGATTCAAGCCACGGAGCTCAAGACAGCCGAGGGCCTGGAGAAGGACGAGCCCACGATCCGCGGCATCATCGTCATGGGCAAGCCGAACAAATTGCGCGTTGTCGGTACCGATTTTGGCATCAAAGTCTTTGATATGGCGAGCGACGGCAGTCATTTCACGCTCCTGATTCCGCACGACAATATAGCCTTCGAAGGCGCGAATACAGTCAAGGAAAAATCGCCAAACCCCCTCCTCAACCTGCGGCCAGACTTTTTCCTCGATGCCATCGCAGTGCGTGGGCTGGAGCCTGGCAACGAGTATATGGTCGAGGGCGATTCGGAGACGATCGAAGATCCATCCAGGAAACATCTCTACATCGAGCAGGAATACACGCTGAGCGTGATGCAGCCGAAAGAGGGCCCCGAGAAACTGCCCCGGCGCGTCATCACCTTTCATCGCGACGACATGCTGCCTTACGACCAGGACGTCTACGACAGTGAAGGCAACCTGGAGACGCAGATTCGCTATAGCAACTACGTTGAATTCGGCGCCGTCAAGTACCCGTCAAAGATGACCATCAAGCGCCCGCAGGAGGGAATCCTGCTTGTGCTCACGGTGGATGACGTGCAGGAGAACATCAAGGATCTCTCCGACGACCAGTTCCAGGTGAAGATTCCCGCGGGAACCATCATCAAGCAACTCAAGTAGGGCGGCCGTTCAGCGCCATACAGCGCAGCTATTGCGGTAGTGCGGACGCAGCCTTGGCCCAATTGCGTACTCTTGAAAGGGGCGGCGCGCACGAAAAAGCCATCCTGCGGGAGAACGGCATGAAAGCAAGCGCAATCGAGTTTCGTCTGCGGATGTGGATTCAGATCGGCCTCGTTTTTGTTGGATTCTGGGCGCCGTGGTTGGGGCCGCTCGATTGGAGCGAGAGAATTTCGGCGCTGGCGTGGCTGGCGATGGAGATCAGCCGCCTGGGCATTGCAAGCTTCAGCGTGGCGACGGCGGTGGTGATCGTTTGTGGAGCGCTGGCCGCTCTGGTGGGCGCGGTGTTGCGCGTGTGGGGCGCGGCCTACCTGGGGTACGGCACGGTGCACCACGAAGAGATGCAGGGCGGCGCGGTGATGGCCGCGGGACCGTTCCGCTACGTGCGCAATCCGCTCTACCTGGGCGGGTGGTTCATGATGCTGGCGATTTGCCTGCTGATGACGCCCTCGGGCGCGCTCTTTACGATGGTGCTGATCACGATCTTTTATCTGCGCCTGATTCTGGGCGAAGAGGCGTTCCTCGCAGCAAAGCTCGGCGAACCCTACAAGGAATATTTGCGGGCGGTGCCGCAGCTAGCGCCGCGCCTGCGCAGCGGTTTGCCCGCGTCCGCAGCAAAGCCGCATTGGCTCATTGCTGCGCTGACCGAACTGAATCCCATCGGGATCTTCGTCGCGTTGGCGTTTCTTTCGTGGAGCTACGACAACGAGCTGATGCTCAAATTCATCCTGGCGACCTTTGTGCTGTCGATGGTGGTGAGGGGACTGATGAAGGCTGCGATTCCCACTGCCGTTTTCTTAGTGGTTGCAGCGATTGTGCGGTTCGCCTTCCATCAGGCGTATCCAAAAACCGTGCTCATTGCATTTGGCGTGGCGCTGATTGCGTATGCGCTTCTGCCGCGCAAAGAGGCCAAGCCTGAAGCGGCGTGATCAGGCCTTTAGCTTGCCGACGCGGCCGAGATGCGTGTAGCCAAAGCCGTCTGCGTATTTGAGTCCGAAGCCGAGCAGCCTGTCGATCCCAATGTGGTTGGCCCAAATGAGCGCAACCGCGAGGTCAGTGTGCGCATTGAAAAGCAGTGCGCAAAGAGCCAACGCCGCGGGCGTGACGTAGGTGTGAAAGGCGTTGTAGATACGCGCGCCCCAGCACGGCCCGGAGAGATAACCAAGCATGGAAAGGTCCGGCGCCAGCCACAGGGCCGCGAAAAGCCACCAGCTCGCCCCGACGCGTGCGTAGAAGACCGCGGAGATCGCGGCCATCGCGAGCCCTTCAAGGCGCAGAAGGAAAAGTACCGACGAAGTGCGCGCCGGTGCGAGCGCAGGTTGTTGCGGTACCGCAGAGACTGCTGTCATAACTGATTGGATGAGCGGGACGGCCGCCGGAGTTCAGAGACTTGCTGCAGTAGCATGCCTGAGAGCGGAGGATTTCAGCAAAGCCAGAGTGGGCGTGGGCGCTAATCCTGGCCTGGAACCGACCAGTGGATCAGGTCCTTTGACCTGGCTAGGGCGATCCGGTTCCACCCCCGTTTTGCATAGGCCTGGCCATCGTTTCGTCCTGCGTAAATCACGTAATAGTAGCCGTCGTATTTGCGCCAATCGTAGAGCGCGGCAGCATTGGCGATGCTTACCGCATTGAATGCCTCGCCGGGAATGGCCAATGTGTATCCGCCCGTCCATTGCAGCCAATGCGAGCCGGGGTCGAGGGTGTAGAGGTATGGAGCCTGCACGTCGTACTTGTCGTGATTCTGGCTGTTGTGAAGATAATCCGTGGCCAGCATGAACCATTGGCCGCCTGAGTGAAGGAGCTCGAAGTTCTCGTGAAAGAATCCATTGTCTTTGCCGTCCTTCATCAGCAGCGCGACGATGCCGTCGCCTACATAGTGGAAGGGCCCTTCGAGCGAGGTGGAGAATGCCATTCTCGGACGGCTGTGGATGCCGGGCGTTGACTCTTTGTACACCAGGTAGTAGCCTCTGTCTGCCTCGGCGAGCGACGCATCGATCGGATGCTGGTCTCCAACGCTGGTAAGATTCGGCGCCAGCGGCTTGCGCTTTGACCAGTGAATTAGGTCCATTGAAGATTCGTAGAAGAGCTGATTGTGCTTTCCTGGGCTATTGCCCCATGAATTGAAAGTCATCACATACTTGCCGTAAAGAAACTGCACGTCGGGCGAGCACATGCCGGTCCATCCATCCTCTTCACCGTCAAAGTTGAAGATAGGATCGGAAAAGCGCTTGAAATCGCGCGTGCTCACTTCTGCTACGTGACAGCGCACCTGGCCGTGGTCGTCGTAGAACGCGGAAAAGAAAACGTAGAACGTCCCGTGCCGGTATGCCATGGCTGTGTCTTTGACGGACCAGTTGGGATAGGACAGGACGGGATTATGCAGGCTATTCCAGGCGATGAACGGCCTGGTTTGGCACGATGCAGCGCACGCGCACGAGACGGCGAGCGCGAGAAGAGGTTGCAGTTTCCAATTAGACATTGCCGAGCCTCAGTTGCGAAGGGTGGTAACCCGCACAACAAAGGGGAGAGCACAAGGCTCTCCCCTTTGTCGTCATGCCATTTGGCGCGATGCCGTAGCCGCAGTCCGGGAAGACTACTTCTTCGGGGGCGCGATCACGTCCTTTGCGGCCTTGGCCACGCGGAACTTTACCACGGTCTTGGCCTTGATCTTGATGGCCTCGCCGGTCTGGGGGTTGCGGCCCATGCGAGCCTTGCGCTCCGCCTTCACCAAACGGCCGATGCCGGGAAGTACAAAGACGCCGTTCTTCTTGGTTTCCTTGATCGCAGTCTCAGCCAGCAGATCCAGGAAGGCCGCAGCCTGCTTGTTGGTCAGTTCGAGCTTCTCGGCGAGATGCCGAGTGAGCGCTGTCTTGGTCAGTCCAGTTGCCATGTATTGTTCTCCTTCTGGGCGAGCCCTTCGGGCCGCCGGTATGGTCGGGCTTCCGGTCAAAATCTGCTCACCGCACGGAGGGAGGTCGAATCGGAACTTGGAGTCGCGGAACCCCTGTATTCATGCGGCTACGAAGAACCCTGCCGATGGTTACAATGCGGCTTCGAGGTGGTTAAAGTCAATGGAAAAACACCCAATTTCCACAGGTTTCTTAGGATTTTCCTGGAAATTGGCCCATTTTCTTTGGTTTTTGCCGTGTTTTTCCCTTGAAGATGCGATTTCGGCCGCATTTTTCCTGGATGGACGCGAGGATTTGCAAGCGCGGAAACACGCGATTTCAGCCCGCAACACGCGGTTTGGCGAGGCGGAAGGAAGGTCCGATCTTGTGCGGGATGACGGACGCGGGACGGCCCGCGTCTGCGGAAGAGGGATGCGGCGAGTGCGCGTTAGTGAGTGCGGCGCGCCTTGCAGATCGGTCTCGAGGCCTTGGGAGGGATGGCCCGGCAGGGTTCGAGCGAATCGGCAACCAGCGGAATGGCGATCATTGCGATCAGGATCAGTTCGATCACAAGGTCTTTCATGAACGGCCCCCGAATAAGTGCAGCATTCTGCATGCGCCGGAACTTCTGGAGAGTCCGACACTGCAACATTGCGCCGCAAAAGGGAAAAGGGAAATCACTCCAGGGTGGGAGTGGGCGTGGCTCCTTGGAGGCAGGCACCTGCGGTTCGGCAGGCACCTGCGGTGCGGCAGCCTTTTGGATCGGAGGAGGTGCAGCGGTTAGCGGTTGGTCGAGCGAAAGTGCGCGTTCCTGGCGCGGCTCTCGGGCCGTTCCCGACGCTTGCTGACCGGAACGGCAGCAACAATGGCCGGGGAGGCTACGAGCATGAGAAAAGCTACGGCGATGAGCAGGTCGTGCATCTCTGGTTCCCTATCGTACAAACTTCGCGAGAAGAAGGGCAGCGTTTTGGCCGAACGATCCGGTCAAACTGTCTGCAACGAAAGAGTTAGTGAGAAGCTGACGCCGGATCAGCGGGAGCGATCGGAAATATTGCCTTGGCAATTTCTACCGGGCAAATCCGGCGTTCAGTGGACGGTTTCGAGAACGCCGGCGGCACGGTTGAGCGCTTGCTTGAGAACTTGCAACTGCTGCGTAGCCAGGTTTTGATCCTGAGCGTCGATGGCTTCGTTGACACCGGGGAGGACGACGGCGGCGTAGCCCGTGAGCTCGCCGGGAGCGAAGATCGTATGCCGGTACCACGGCCGATTGGGAAGTCCCGCATCGGAGAGCAGGGCTGTCTCAGTCTGCCGCAACGCAAGATTGAACCGGGCCAGATCTCCAGAAGGCGCGGACTCGATGGCATAGGCGCGCTGGGCCGCGACAGAAAAACGCACGGCTGCGGCCTGGGCGGGAGCAAAGTCGAGCGAGCTGAGGCCGGCATCCGGGGCCCTGTGTTTGGCGGCTTCAAGACAGGCGGAGATTTCGCGCGCGTAGGCAACGTAGTCATAGGGCAGCAGGTCGGCATCGGCCAGGCGCATGGCTTCAAGGCCGAGCACGCGCGCCATCTGCTGCAAATAGAGAAAGTGTGGATCGGCATTCTGCGTGAACCAGGCGAAGTCGTCGAAGGCCGAGTGATAGACGCCATAGGGACCGGTAGATTCAATGTCGGTAGCAGGGACGCCTGCGTGTTGCAGGAAGGGCGTGTAGTCCGACCCCGAGCCGAGATCGCCCAGATGCAACCCTTCTCCGGGGATGGGAGGTGCATTCGATTGGCGATGCTCATTGTCTAGGGCGGGTTTTAGATGCCAGGCTTGATACACGGTGCCGCCGAGCGGGCTGGGAACAGAGCGTGTGATGTCGCGAACGAACTCCTTGAGCGAGGGCACGGCGGAAGCATTGAAGTTGGGACCCGAAACGGCCACATCGACATTGAAGTAGGCCACGGCGTGGTCGAGGACGCGGCCCTGCTGCTCGACCCATTCGGTGGAGCCGACGAGGCCTTCCTCTTCGGCGTCCCAACTGCAGAAGACGATGGTGCGCCTGGGGCGCCAGCCCTGGCGAAGCAGGGTTCCGATGCCATGCGCTGCTTCGAGCATTGCGGCTGTGCCGCTGTTGGGGTCGACTGCACCGTAGACCCACGCGTCGCGATGGTTGCCGACGATGACCCATGCATCCGGCTCTTGGGAGCCCTCGACCTTGCCGATCACGTCCCAGATGATGCGGCGCTGATAGTCCTGCTGCGAAACCAGGTGGACTTTTTCTCCGCCGGGACCCATGTGGTAGTGGAAGGGCAACGCGCCTTGCCAGCTTTGCGGCACACTGGGGCCCTTGAGCGCCTGCAAAATGGGCGCGGCATCGTGGTAGCTGAGAGGAATCGAGATGATGTACGGTTCACTGCCGCCGGGTCCCGAGGGATTGGGAATGCGGGCGGAGTCGGGCAGGTCGAGCGTGGAAGCGACGCCGGGAGTTTCAGGATCGCCGGGGTACTTGAAGAGGAATTGCACCGAGCCGCGCTGCACGCCGCTCTCAGGCCGCCACGGACCCACGGGCCAGGCATCGCCTTTGGCGTAGCCGTCGTCTTGCGGGTCAGAGTAGAGGAGAACGCCGACGGCGCCACGTTGCTGGGCCAGGTAGACTTTGACGCCGCGAAAGTTGGAGCCGTAGCGGCAGATGACAATTTTGCCGTGCAGATCGATGTTGCGGGCGGCAAGCTCCTTGAAGTCTTCGGCGCGGCCGTAGTTGGCATATACCACTTCGGCAGTGACGTCGCCCGAACCCGAAGAGCCGTTGAAGGGCATCGCCACGCGGGGATTGTCCGCGGCGGGATCGCCCTCTAGATGCTCGGGCGTGGGACCGCTCATCAATAGATGGCCGGTTTCGTCCCAGGCCTCAACGCGCTCCACTTTGGGCTGATTGAGCAGAACGCGATAGGGAACGATTTCTGTCTGGAACCCCGCGGCGCGAAACTTGCCGGCTACATACTCCGCAGTCTTGCGATCCTCGGGCGTGGCGGCGAGATGAGGTTCGAGGGTGAGGGTCTTGAGTTCTTCGCCGGCCAGTTTGGGGTCAGGTACGGCCATGAATTTTTCTTCGAGACGCGCTTCCGCGCTGAAGTCGGAGTAGCCGAACGAGCCCGGTTGTGGCGTGGCTTGCGCCGCCAGCCGGGCAGAGGTGGGTGCGAAGGAAATGACAGCCGGCAAAACAAGAATGGCGAGCCTGTTGCGGAAGCTCATGGGGCCGATCCTAAAAAACGGAGTCAAGCTAAACACAATTCAACCGCGATCAGGCTACGGGCTGAGCGCAGTGTGCGCAGCGCTTGGCGGCGAGCGGAATGTCGCTGAGGCACTCGGGGCAGGGTTTTGTGGTGGCAGCGGCCGGCGCCGGTTTGTTCATCTTCTTCATCATGTATTGCATCGGCAGCACGATGGCAAAGTAAATGGCCGCGGCCACAAGCAAGAAGTTGATGAGCGCGTTCAGCAGCTTGCCGATGTGAATGTCGCCCGGCGCAATGTAGTTGGCCGGGAGAGGATTCGGCGGCACAACCTGGTGCAGCACCGGCACGTGAATCACGAGGGAAGTAAAATCGGGCGCGCCAAACAGCGCAGAGAGCAAGGGTGTAATCACGTCGGCCGTTACTGAGGCTGTAATGGCTCCAAACGCAGCCCCGATGATCACGGCGACCGCCAGATCCACCACGTTTCCGCGCAGAATAAAATCTCGAAATCCCTTCAACATCGCTTCCTCCAGTGCATTGTAATTTCAGCCGTTGCCGCCAGGCCGCGATAATCTCCGGCTGCATTTGCACATTGCCCATGCTACACGGCGAAAGGGCGTATGTGCAGCGTGCTTTGCAGGCGGAGATAAGGCGGGCGCACGGTGCTACGGCACGGCCAGCAGAACCACGATGCCGGCGAGGATCATTAGGTCCGTATAGAGCAGGATGAGGACGCCGGCATGGTAGAGACTCCATTCGCGGCGCAGGCAGCGAGCCGTCTCTGCCATGCCCCACGCGGCTACCAGGAGGGCGAGAAATTGCCAATGCGAGCCGTGCAGATCGCTGATGTTCGGGAAGCCGGCCAGGCGCAGGCTGGCGGCAAACGCGCACAGCGAAAGCAGAATGGCGCGCAGCAGCGATTTTTGCCGCAACCGGAAGATGTTGGAGCGAAGGCGCACAACCTTTCACTGTATCGTGACGGCGCGATGGGAGCGATTTGCCGGATTCAGGCCGTTGCCACCGGGACAGAACAATTTTGCTTAAGCGAAGGGAAATCGGCGTAGAATGGCCTCAAAAATTAATGCTCGCCGCGGAGGGATCGCGCTAAACAGCCGCGTAGACTTTTGGGGGAACCTTCGAGAAAATGAAGAGCACATTTACTTCTCTGCATGTCTGTGCGGCGCTCCTTCTCTGCTGGCCCGCTCTCGCATTCACCCAGTTAGTCCCCGATCCGAACGCCCCGCCGCACTCTGACGCCCCGCCCGCCGCGCAGTCGGAAGCGCCCGAACAGGCGCCAGAGACCGCGCCAGCGCCGGCCCCGGATTCGCAGCCCGCTTTGCCGCCTCCCGGGCCGCCGCCTTCAGCGAACTTTCAGAAACTCATTCCCCCTGATCAGCTCTCCTTTCTTAAGGATTACGCCAACCAGCCGGCAAGAACTCTGCTCAAGGACAAACGCTTCCACAGCTTGATGAAGCAGACCATCTCTAGCACCGAATACCACTATGGCCGCGACATGCCGCTCTCCGATGCCGTCCACACTGTTCTCGACGGATCGGAGCAGCCCGTCCTGGTCCGCGATGGGCGCTTCGTGACCGTCTCCGGCAGCAACGGCCCCTATCTCGGCGGCCGTGGCTTCCTCTGGTTCGATATCGAAACCGGTGTCGCGCTCGGCGGTTTTTATTTTCATCCCACCAATGGTGAGCCCACGCCAACGGTCACTGTCTTTTCCCGCCAGTTGACCGATCGCGATCTGTCCATGGGACAGCTTCCTGAGCCTTTCGCCGAAGACATGGAACAATGGGCGGCAAATTCGCGCGTTCCGGAAATCACGCCTCGGTACTTCATTCCCGAGAACGGCAAGAAGTATGTGCTGGAGCATGACGAAGATTACTGTTGGAGCCCGCCCGGCGAGCCTGAGCCCGACCGCGACGATTGCCAGCAGATGATGGCCGATGCGGCAGATGACGACATGAACGCCGCTTATTTTATGCAGGAAACGGGAAACGTCGCCAACGCCACCGCCTGGATGCTTGGCCCCGATCAAATCGCCTGGCTCCAGGTTCGCGATCGCACCTGCGGACCGAGGGCATATTCCTGCCGGGTTCGCATCACGCGCGAACGCACGGCGGTGCTGACCGGCCATCCCGTGCCACGGCCACGGCCGACGCCGGTGCGGCGCTAGGGGCGCGGGTAAACGCCACTCATGTTGAGAACGGCTCGACGAAGCTGCCAATGTGCGGCACGGGAGTGATAAACTCGCGTTGCCCAGACCCGGGTTCCCCTAAAATCCCAACTTCCCGCTGGGCGCACGAGGAGGTATGACAATGCAAGCAGGCAATTCTGCCGCGGCTCCACTCAACCCAGGAATCGTTTTCGACATGGTTCAGGCGCACCAACGCACCGCGGCGCTCAACGCCGCGATCCAACTCGACGTGTTTCGCGCGGTCGGTCAGGGGCCCGGAGATGCAGCATCGATCGCGCGGCATTGTTCGGCATCGGAGCGGGGCATTCGCATCCTGTGCGATTTTCTGGTGATCAATGGAGTGCTGGCCAAGGAGGATGGGCATTACAAGCACACGCCGTCGAGCGCAGCATTTCTTGACCCGGTCTCGCCCGCCTGCATGGCTTCGGTGGCGCAGTTCCTCACGGAGTCGGCGATCATGCAGGCCGACCTGCAACTGGCCGATATCGTGCGCGCGGGCCGGACGCATCTACCCGGCCAGGGCACGGTTGAGCCGGACAATCCGATTTGGGTGGTGTTCGCAGAAAAGATGGCGCCGATGATGGGACCCATGGCGGGACCGCTGGGCGCGGTGGTGCTGGAAGGACACAACGGACCGATGCACGTGCTCGATATTGCCGCGGGGCATGGGCTGTTCGGAATCGAGATTGCAAAGCAGAATCCGCAAGCGCGCGTGACGGGCCTCGATTGGGCGCCGGTGCTGCGCGTGGCATTGAAGAACGCCGAGAAAGCGGGCGTGAAGGACCGCTACGATATGCTGCCGGGCAGCGCGTTCGATGTGGAGTTCGGCGGACCGTACGATGCGGTGCTGCTGACAAATTTTCTGCACCATTTTGACAAAGCTACGAACGTGGGACTGCTGAAGAAGGTTCGCGCGGCGCTGAAGCCCGGCGGGCGCGCGGCGACGCTCGAATTTGTGCCCAATCCAGACCGGGTATCGCCGCCCATGCCCGCGGCCTTTGCCATGACGATGCTGACGACGACCGCGGAAGGCGACGCGTATACGTTCGCGGAACTCGAGGCGATGTATGCTGAGGCGGGATTCAAAGGGATCACGGAGCACCCGATTCCGATGAGCCCGCATACGGTGGTGATGGGGACGGCGTAAGGGCTACTGTTCACATGATATCGAAATATGATATCATCATAACGATGTGCTTTGGACTAATAGGTTAGGATTCTCCCGACATGAAGAAAGCACATCAGGTCACGCTGGACGACATCTTTTCGCGTCCGACGAAGGCAAATATTCGTTGGTCAGCCATTGAATCGCTGATCCATGCCTTAGGGGGCGAGATCAGCCAGCGCGAAGGCAGCCGTGTGGCCGCCCGGTTGAACGGAGTGATCGCTGTCTTTCACCGACCGCATCCTCGACCGGAAACCAAGAAGGGAGCGGTTGAGGCTGTGCGACAGTTCCTTCTGAATGCGGGGGTGAAGCCATGATGGAGTACAAAGGCTATGCCGCAGGGCCGATTGATTTCGATGCCGAGGATGGGACCTTTTCCGGAACCGTGGCCGGCCTCAAGGATGTGATTCATTTTGAGGGATCGACCGCAAAGGAGCTCACGCGAGCCTTCCGCGCAAGCATCGACAGCTATCTGAAGTACTGCGAGGAGACGGGGCAGGAACCCGATCGTCCCTACAATGGGAAGATTCTGCTGCGCACGGAGCCGGAGTTGCATCGCAAAGCAGTATTGCGCGCTGCGGTTGAGGGCGTGAGCCTGAATCGTTGGATCTCGCAGCAGATTGAAAGCGCGCCGTAACGCGTGACGCTCAACCTTCGCGCCGGGCGCGGACGGCGGCAGCGAGTTCTTCGAGCAGCGCGCGGGTTTCCTTCCAGTCGATGCAGCCATCGGTGATGCTCTGGCCGTAGACGAGGGGCTGGCCGGGCGTGAGTTTTTGCGCGCCGGCGACCAAATTGCTTTCGATCATGACGCCGATGATCTTGCGATTTCCGGCAGCAACTTGCGCGGCGACGTCGCGGCCAACCACGCTCTGGCGGCGAAAGTCCTTGCCGCTGTTGGCGTGGCTGAAGTCGATCATGATGCGCGGGGCGATGCCGGCACGCTCCATGAGCGCGGCGGTTTCGGCCACGCTCGCGGCGGTGTAGTTCACGGAGTTGCGGCCGCCGCGCAGGATGATGTGGCAATCGGGATTGCCCGTGGTGACGAAGATGGCCGACTGGCCGTGATGCGTGTGGCCGAGGAAGGTGTGCGACCAGGAGGCCGAGAGCACGGCGTCGATGGCTACTTGCACGTCACCCGAAGTTGCGTTCTTAAAACCCACGGGACACGACACGCCAGAGACGAGCTGGCGATGCACCTGGCTCTCCGTGGTGCGCGCGCCGATAGCGCCCCAGCACACCAGCCCGGCGATGTACTGCGGCGAAATCATGTCGAGGAACTCGGTTCCCGTGGGCACGCCCATTTCCGCCAGGTCGAGCAGCAAATGACGCGCCAGGCGCAGGCCGTCGTTGATCTTGAAGGTCCCGTCGAGATGGGGGTCGTTGATAAGGCCCTTCCAGCCGATGGTGGTGCGCGGTTTTTCAAAGTAGACGCGCATGACGATGCGCAGATCGGCGGCAAATTCGTCGATTGCCTCTTTAAGCAGCCCGGCGTATTTGCGCGCGGCCTTCACGTCGTGGATGGAGCAGGGGCCGGCCAGCACCACGAGGCGGTCGTCCTGACCGTTGAGAATCGCCGTGATCTCATTGCGGGCGTTGAAGATGGTGGTCGAAGCGGCCTCGGTGAGGGGGAGCTCCTCCTCGAGAAAGACCGGGGGAAGGACGACTTTCGTCCATTGAATGCGAATATCTTCAGTGGGATGGAACATTGGTTTCTTTTGAGGGCAGTCCGATCACCTCAGCGGCAACTGCAAGGGAGCCCTATAACGAATCTAACAGCCGGAAATGGGCTGGAATCTTGCGGGGATGGCGCGATAGGGCAGAGGCCCGGGCCTGAAGGCGCGACTCTCCTGGGACCGAAGTCAGGGGCCTGAAGGCCCCTGCTCCCTCCGTTGCCAGCGATCAGTGGATGGCTTCGTACGCGGCTATGCCTCCGCCGGCGGCCGCGGCGACGATTAGGACAGGGACCCAGTGGTGGAAGCCGTGCTCGGACTCGGAGCCAGCGCCGATGTATTCTTTCATCCTCTTCACGCGCGATACGTCGGCGTAGTTGAAGGTCTGCACTTTATTGCTGTCGGCGTTGGTGACCTGGAAGGTCGCATCGGAGACTTCGCCCAGAGAGCCGAGGGCCTCGCTGTTGTCGCGAAAGTCGACCTGCAAAAGAGTGCCGGTGCGGTACTTGGCGAGCTTTTTCTCGATCTTTCGTGCGTGCTTTTCAACCTTTGCGGACGATTCAGCCCGGCAGGCGGGTGCAAATCCTACCATCAGGAAGGTAACGGCGATGAGCAACCACGCGTTCGAGCTAAGAAAACGGAGAATTCGGTTCATTTGGCCCCTCCCAAAAAAGAAAACATAAGCTTTGATGCCATTGCGCCTGCTTCGATGGCCTGCAGACGGTTCCACAATAGCACTATATGGAGTTGGACGGTGAAGCGACGGCGGAGAAGCATTACGAACGTCATAAAAGGCGCGTGAAGATTCCGTGATGTGTACCGGCAGCAGGGCATCGCGCCTTGACATGGACAGACGACCGTCACTAGACTTGAATTGGAGTATTCCCGGAATTTTAGAACGTAAGTCCAAGTAATAGATGGACTTAATCGACAGGAATTCCTGCCCTGCAAGCGCGGAAGCGGGTTTGCTGCGGCTGCGCTCGGGGTGGGAGGGAGAGCCTCAAAAGATGTCCGATGTGCGCCTCAGTCCGCGCGAGCGGCTGGTGTTGACCGCCATCATCGACCAGTACATCGCGACCGGCGAGCCGGTGGCCTCGCAGGCGATTGCGCGCCTGTTTGCCGATCGGGAAGGTTTGAGCTCGGCTACGCTGCGCAACGTGATGGCCACGCTCGGCGATGCAGGACTTCTGGAGCAGCCGCACACATCGGCGGGCCGTGTTCCTACCGCGGCGGCTTTCCGTTATTACGTGGGGCAAATTACGCAACCCGGCCGCGCGGCAGGGCAGACCGGGATCTCTGCGCCGGGCGGCGCGGAGTCTCCGCTAAGCGTGGCGCGCCGCGGACAGATTGAGGAAAGTTTTTCCGGCGTAGCCAGTTCGCATGACTATCTGGAGCGCACTTCGCACGTGCTGGCGCAGCTTTCGCGCGGCCTGGGCGTGGCGCTGGCCAGTTCGGCGGAAGGGCAAGTGCTGGAGCACATTCATTTTTCGCGGCTTTCCACGGGACGCGTGCTGGCCGTACTGGTGACCCAGGCGGGCGGCGTGCAGGATCGCGTACTGGCGCTCGATCACGAATTGACGCCGATCGAACTCGAAACCGCGAGCCGCTACCTGAATGAGAACTTTCATGGCTGGCCGATTGACCGTATTCGCGCGGAAGTGGAGCGCCGCGTTGAGATTGAGCGCGAAGCCTATCGCCAGTTGCTGACCGCGGTGGAGGAACTTTGCCGCAAGGGCGCGTTGGCCGGCGATGAAAGCGGACCGGCGCTTTTTGTGGATGGAATCGCGAATCTGATCAGCGCCGAGCAGGATCGCGAGCGGATGCGCCAGATGCTCTTGGCCTTGGAAGCCAAGCAGCGGCTGGTGGAGCTGTTGACCGCTTACGTGGACGGCCGCCAGCAGGAGGTGCGCGTGGTGGTTGGCCTGGATGAAGCTTCACCGGCAATGCAGGATATGGTGTTGATCGGCGCTCCGGCCCGGCTGGGCGGCACGAATGTGGGGACGGTTGCGGTGATCGCGCCAACGCGCATCCAGTACCAGGAAATGATTGAGGCCGTAAGCTATATTGCGCGTCTTTCCGAGCGCCTGCTCGATCTGCCGAACGCGTAGGCGCGAGAAGCAGGGACCGAGGGAACAAGGGACCAAGGAAGCGGGCCGCGCAGCGGCAAAGCCGCCGGGGCCCTGACGGGGATTTCTGGAGCCGCGCCAAGCGTTTGTCATCTAAATATGGTATGGATTTGTTCGGAGAACATACTGGATCATGCTGAATCAGGAGATAGAAGAGTTGAAGGTGAAGGTATTCAAGGAACCCGCGAGCAATGCAACGGGAGCGAAGATCGATCCTGCGACTGAGTTGCCGCCGCCCGATGAGAACCTGGCCGAGGCCGAAGCGACAGGCCAGGCGCCGGCCGGCAGCCAAACGGAGATCGATCAACTGAAGGGCGAGCGCGATCAACTGCTCGATCGCCTGGCCCGCATGCAGGCGGAATTCGAGAATGCGCGCAAACGCGCCGAGCGCGAGAAGGCAGAGTTCCGCGACCATGTGACCGGCAGCGTGGTGGAGCAGTTCCTTCCGGTGCTGGATAACTTCGAACTGGCGCTCAAGTCCACAGGCACAGTGGAACAACTGCGCTCCGGCGTGAGCCTCATCATGAAGCAGATGGAAGAGATTCTGCAAAAAATGCAGGTGAGCGCGGTTCCCGCGGTCGGCGAGAGTTTCGATCCTCGCGTGCACGAGGCGCTGGGAGCCGTGGAGCGCGACGACGTGCCCGACCAGCATGTGGCCGAGGAGGTACGACGCGGATATAAGATCCGCGAGCGGCTGCTGCGGCCAGCGCTGGTGCGCGTGGCGCACAACAGCAAACAAGTGAATGAGTGAAGAGAGTGAAGAAGTGAAATGAGTGAACGAGTGAAGCGGCTGAAAGCTGAGAACTGAAGGCTGCGAGCTAGATCAAGGGAGCAATGGGTTCTAATACAAGAGTGAGCAAAGCAGATTACTACGAGGTGTTGGGCGTCGCGCGTGACGCCACGGATCAGGAACTGAAGAGCGCGTATCGCAAACAGGCGCTCAAGTACCATCCCGACCGCAACCCCGGAGACCACGCGTCCGAAGAGAAGTTCAAGGAAGCCAGCGAAGCCTACCAGGTGCTGAGCGACGCCGACAAGCGTGCGGCCTACGACCGCTACGGCCACGCCGGCCTGGGCGCGCAGGGGTTTGGCGCCGGACCATTTGCCGGCGGCGTGGACCTGGGCGACATTTTCGGCGATCTCTTTGGAGAGATGTTTACGATGGGCGGCGCTTCGCGCGGGGGATCGCGCGCCGGACGCCAGCAGCGTGGGGACGATCTGCGTTTCGACCTGACGATCGACTTTGAAGACGCGATTTTTGGCACCGAGACTGAGGTGAAGATTCGCCGCCTGGAGACATGCAGCGTCTGCCATGGCCAGGGCAGCGCATCGGGCCGAGGCCCAAGCGTTTGCAGCCATTGCCAGGGCCATGGACAGCTCCGCTATCAGCAGGGATTCTTCTCGGTAGCCCGCACCTGTGCGGCCTGCGGGGGCACGGGTTCGGTGATCGGCGATCCGTGCACGGCGTGCCGTGGCGAGGGCCGCGCGGCGACTGAAATCAAGCTGAAAGTGAAGGTCCCGCCGGGCGTCGAAGAAGGAACCCGCATCCGCTATGGAGGCGAGGGAGATTCCGGCCGCCGCGGCGGGCCCAAGGGCGATCTCTACATCATTCTTGCCATTCGTCCGCACGATTTCTTCGAGCGCCACGGGCACGATCTTTATTGCGTCATTCCCATCAGCTTTCCGCAGGCGGCGTTGGGCGCCGAGTTCGACATCCCCGGCATCGACGCACCGGTAAACATCAAGATTCCCGAAGGCACGCAAAGCGGCAGAGAGCTGCGCGTGCGGGGACGCGGCGTTCCCTACCTGAACGAGAAGGGCAACGGCGACTTGATCGTGAAGGTGGTGGTGCAGATCCCACGCAAGCTGAACCGCGCGCAGCGCGAGCTGGTGACCAAGCTCTCCGAGACCATGACGGTGGACAACCAGCCCACGTCGCCAGGGCTGATCGAGAAGATGAAGGACTTGTTCAGCTGAAAAAGCAGGGAACAAGGGAGCAAGGGAACAAGAAAACCGGCCCGTCTCGATCGCGCCAGTAGATCGTCGCGTTTGCCGAGCAAGTCATCCGTGAAGTTCAGATGGCCAGCACGGTGATGGCGGCGACGGCAATCCCGATCGCAAGGCTCATGGGGTCGGTCAATGCGAAGACGAAGGGATCTTCGTCGAGCTCGCCGCGCGAGGCCAGCAACCAGATGCGGCAGAGCCAGAGAATCATGAGCGGCATAATGAGCCACAGCAATTGTGCGCGGCGATAAAGCGCGACCACGTCGCTGCTGCTGATGTAGATGGCGAAGACCATCACCGCCGCGAAGGCGCTGGAAGTGCCGAAACTCCGTAACTGATCGGTATCGGCCACCAGGTAGCCTCGCCCGTTGCGCGGCGGCAATCCACTCGTGCGCAAATTCTGCAGCTCGGCAAAACGCTTGACGATGGCCAGAGAGAAAAACAGAAAAACTGAAAAGCCGGCGAGCCAATGTGAGATGTGCGATTCGGTGGCGGCGCTGCCGGCGAACAGGCGCAGCGTGTAGAGGCCGGAAAGCACCAGGACATCCACCAGCGCGATCCGCTTCAGGAACCAGGAATAGGCGAGGGTTGTTGCCAGATAGAGCAGGAGCCATCCGGAGAAGGCCATGGGCAGCAGGCGCGCTCCCAGAAACGCCAGGAATAGAAAGACGGCCACCATGCAGACACCGGCAATGGGCGGAAGGTCGCCCGCTGCAAAAGGGCGCAGGAACTTTTGCGGATGATGACGGTCGGCCTCGATGTCGAACAGGTCGTTGATGATGTAGGCCGACGAAGCGGTGAGGCCGAAACAGAAGAAAGCCAGCAGCGCGGACAGGAGGCGACTAGCGATGCCCACGTGCGGGTGTGCCAGCAACAGAGGCAGAAAGATGAGCAGATTTTTTGCCCACTGATGCACGCGCATGGCTCTGAGACCGGACCAGAGCATCGACCAGGGCGATCCTGCGCCTTCATCGAAGGTGCGCGCAGGGCGAATGCCACGCAGGCGCATTCTGAGCCGCAGACTCAGGCTGGGATTGGCCACCATGATTTCAGCCGCGTGGGCCAGCACGGGCAAATCGGGCGTGTCGTTGCCGATATAGCCGTAGTCTCCGCTGAACTGGCTGCGCACGCGATCGAGCTTGCGGGTTCCCGTCAGGTTGACCGAGCCGTCGCTCGCCAAAACGCCGGCAAAGATACCGAGATGCGCGGCGACTCGCTCGGCCAGCCGGACGTCAGCTCCGGTTACGAGATAGAGGGCACGGCCGCGGGCGCGCTCTTCGTGAAGAAACTGCAACAGTGTGCGGTTGTAGGGCAGATGCGCGACGTCGAGCGATACGCGGGAAGTGACGAAGGCCTTGAAGGCGGCCTTGCCGTGAAGCAGGCGTCCGGGCAGAGCGAACAAACCTGCCGGATGGGTGCGCGCCAGCACCAGCAGCGAGTCCACGAGAGTGTCGGATCTGACCAGGGTTCCATCGAGATCGACACAAAGGGGGCGGAGCGCGGTGACAGGAGCTTCCGGCAGAGAGACAACCTGGGACAACCAATCACCTCCGCGAGGACGTGCAGCTCTTGCATCGATGATATGACGGAAAGCCGGGTAAGTGGGCGGGATTTGCCCCAGCTTCACGCCTACCGATGCCACGATCTGAGGCGTCAGCCATCACGAAAACACTCCTTCGCAATTTGAATTAGTCTAGGAATGAAATTATGGATAAAGATCAATTGCGCCAAATAGCCCTGGCGGCAGGGCTAACGTCAAAAACAATTATTCCTCTCAGCGATGATGCGCTTGAGCCGCAATCGACAGCTCCGTCATTTTATTGCGTTCATCCTATCTCCGGCGCTGGCGCCGCGGATTATATTGATCTGGCGTTGGAGATAGGCCAAGGCGTACGTTTTTTTGCGATTCAGGCCCCAACAACACTCATGAAAAACGCCGACTATAACGATCTCCTTAAATCGATCGCCAGCTATTACGCCGATGCCATTGCAACATTTCAGCCTAATGGGCAAATCCATATAGGGGGATGGTCGGCGGGGGCGCTCGTCGCTTTGGAAACAGCCCGGCAGTTAAAGGCGAATGGCCGGGAGGTCAGCACCCTGGTCACCATCGACGGTGCACCAAGAAATGCCAGAAAGTACATATCACCCCTATGGTATTTCCCCAAGTTATTGTGGAATCTTCCGCGTGCACTGTGGCACGACTATTTTGGCCAGCTGGGGAAAGAACTCTTATTTAAGATCGGCAATTTACGGGTGAAAAAAATGCCTGCGCAAATGAACCATGCCGCTCGCCATCCTGTGGAGGGTTTCATAACAAACTTCTCCTCATATCCTGAGTACTGGCAAGCGTTTATGGTAGGGCTGTACGATGCAATTGAAAAATCGGCCTTCCTTCCTTATGACGGCGCGGTTGTCGTCTATGACTCGCGAATAAAGCCCATTCTTCTAAGCGGAGTTCAGGAGTTTTGGAAAAGCATCGCGCATCATTGTGAGGTCGTCAAGGTTCAGGCGATGCACTGGAATGTGGTGATCCGGCCCCAGGTAGCTCCAGTTGCAGCCGATCTCAAGCAGCGCCTTACGGGAAAAGTGCCGCCAAGATCGCGCTGAAAATTTCCCGGTGCTGGCACGGATTCAGTTCTTAATAAACTCCGCATCTCTACTGTAAATATGGTGGAGCTGAGCGGGATCGAACCGCTGGCCTCCTCGTTGCGAACGAGGCGCTCTCCCAGCTGAGCTACAGCCCCACAATGTCTTCATTTATCTTAGCAGCGAGGCAGAAAATGGGAAAGAGCCACGGCCGGCGGCGTGAACCAGGCTGAAGCCAAAGAAAACCATTGTGGGATCGACTTAAATTGGACGCGCACAGGCGCCGAAAGTGGAGGGAATATGACGAACACAACTACTGCCGACAGTCCGGAATGCTGGCCGGCGCTGCCGCTCGATTCCTGGCGCGAGACCTGCGCAACGCTGCACATGTGGACGCAGATTGTGGGCAAGGTGCGGCTGCGGTTGACGCCGCTCGTGAATCACTGGTGGAACGTGCCCCTTTATGTGACCCCGCGCGGGCTTACCACCTCAAACATGCCCTACGGCACGCGCTCGATCGAGATTCGCTTCGACTTTCTGGCGGATCGGCTGGTGCTGGAGTGCAGCGACGGGTTGGTAAAGGAGCTGCAGCTTCGGCCCATGACGGTTGCTGATTCCTACCGGGAGTTCATGGAGCTGCTGCGGTCGGCGGGGGTCGAGGTGAGCATTTGGCACATGCCGGTGGAGATCCCCGATCCCATCGCCTTCGACGAGGACCGCGTGCACGCGGCGTACGACGCCGAACGGGTGAAGACTTTCTGGTGCATCCTGCGCTCGGTGGATGCGGTCTTCCATCAGTTTCGCTCGGGATTCATCGGCAAGGCGAGCCCGGTGCATTTCTTCTGGGGAAGTTTTGATATGGCGGTGACACGGTTCTCCGGCCGGAAGGCCCCGGAGCGGCCGGGCGCCGACCGCATCACGCGCGAAGCCTACTCGCACGAGGTGAGCAGCGTGGGATTCTGGCCGGGCAGCGGTACGATGAGCGGTCCGGCGTTCTATTCGTATGCCGCGCCGGAGCCACAGGGCTTTAAGGAAGCGCGCGTGCGTCCGGATGCGGCCAGCTACGACACCGGATTAGGAGAATTTCTGCTTGCGTATGACGATGTGCGAAATGCGGAATCGCCAAGCGCGACGCTGCTCGAGTTTTGCCAAAGCACCTACGATGTCGCGGCCGATCTAGGCAAATGGGATCGGGGGTTGCTGGAGCGAGATGAGGACGTCGGCAGCTGAAACGGCGACCTACGATTGCGCGTCCGCGTCGGGATGCAAGAACGCCAGGAACACAATACCGCATACGGTGAAGCATCTGAAGGCTTCCTCCTGTGTGCGGCCCCAATCGCCCGGGTAGTGGGAGCAGACCCTACTTCGGAACGCTCCAGTCATCCATCATGGTCGTGCCGCCTTTGACCCAGGTGACCTCGATAGCCTGGTAATCGAGCGTAATCTGCTCGTTGCCGCCCGCCTTGCGAATGCTCAAGATGGTCGCGTTTGTGAGCACGATCCTCTGGGCTGTTTTCGCGTCTCCCGACGCCCCCTGGAAGGTAATCGTCACTTGCTTCAGCGTCTCATTTGAATTCAGCGCCGTGAACAGCTTGGGCGACGCGGCATCGACCTCTTTGACGATGGTAATGGAGGCGTGACTCCGTCTGCCGGTGGACATCCCAGTCGCGGTGTCGCGGACGACGCTGACGAGGTGAATGTTTTCAGACATCCCGTCGCTCTTGATCGGTCCCTGCTTAGCGCCTGTCACTGTCATAAAAGCATCGACCGCGGCCATGGCCGGCACCGCAGACAGCAGCGCAGACACCACGCTGCAGAGCACAAACAACCGTCCTGCATGAACGATACGCATTGCAAACCTCCTTGACGTTTGAATTCGTGGGAAGCCGTGAAGCCGGGCGCGGTATTTCGCAATTGCTTTCCCGGCCGCGCCAGTATATCGCCCGTTGCCGCCGCCCGGATTTATTTCTGCATTCGTTCCTGAGCCAAAGTACCGGGGACGCCTGGCAGAGCTGGGGAGTTGGGACCGCAGCATGCTGGAACGGGGAAAGGAGGACGGGTGCTGAGACTGGGGATCGGAGCCAGGAGTCTGTGCCGCTCAGCTCCGTTACGCGGTTACGTATTTAGAGCTGCCAGGCTTTCTTCGCGCGTGGCATCGATCGCGAGAAGTGTATTCATTTTCGTCAGCTCAAGCAGGGACTGGACGCGCGGAGCCACCCCGCAAACACGCAATGCGCCGCCTTTCGCAGTCAGCGAGCCGTAGGCATAGATCAACATGCCGAGCCCGGCGCTATCGACCGATTCGACCCCACTGAGGTCGAAGACGATCTTGGGCGCGCCGCTCGAAATAAGCGACCGGACCTGCGAATCAACCAGGCTCAGCGAGGACCCGAGCGTGATGGGTCCAGTAAAAACAACCACGGCGCAGCCGTCAGGATGCCGATCAATCAAAGCACTCACAGGCATGGCGAGATTTTACACGGGAAGGCCGCCAGGACAGAGAATCATTTTCCGCTCTGGCTGCGTCGGTTGGATTCTTCGGGATGCTGCCCTGCCTAGAGCTGGTTCATGTTGGCCAGGAATTCGGCGTTGTTGCGTACCTTCTCGAGGCGGCTGATCAACAGCTCCATGGCTTCAACCGGTGAAAGCGGATTGAGCACACGACGCAGGATGAAGACGCGCTGCAAGTCTTCCTTGGGAATGAGCAACTCTTCTTTTCGCGTACCACTGCGCTGGATGTCGATGGCCGGGAACACGCGCTTGTCGACCAGCTTGCGGTCCAGGATGATTTCCATGTTGCCGGTGCCCTTGAACTCTTCGAAGATGACTTCGTCCATGCGGGAGCCGGTGTCAACGAGAGCCGTGGCGATGATGGTGAGCGAGCCGCCTTCCTCGATGTTGCGGGCTGCGCCGAAAAAGCGCTTGGGCCGCTGCAGGGCGTTGGAGTCGACGCCGCCCGAGAGGACCTTGCCGGAGGGTGGAACGATGGTGTTGTAGGCGCGCGCCAGGCGGGTGATGGAGTCAAGCAGAATCACCACATCGCGCTTGTGCTCGACCAGGCGCTTGGCCTTCTCGATGACCATTTCGGCCACCTGCACGTGGCGGGCGGCGGGTTCATCAAAAGTCGAACTGATGACTTCGCCCTTCACCGAGCGCTGCATGTCAGTGACTTCCTCGGGGCGCTCGTCGATAAGCAATACGATCAGCACGACCTCTGGATGATTCGTTGTCACGGAGTTGGCGATGGACTGCAGCAGCATGGTTTTGCCGGTACGGGGCGGAGCGACGATGAGACCGCGCTGGCCCTTGCCGACAGGCGTGAGCAGATCCATCACGCGGCCGCTGATGCCCTCGCGCACCGTCTCCATCTTGATGCGCTCCTGCGGATAGAGCGGCGTGAGGTTGTCAAAGAGAATCTTGTTGCGCGTCTCTTCGGGCGACTCGAAGTTGATGGCTTCGATCTTGACGAGCGCGAAATACTTCTCGCCTTCATGCGGCGGGCGCACGTTGCCGCTGATGGAATCACCGGTCTTGAGATCGAATTTACGAATCTGCGAGGGCGACACGTAAATGTCGTCCGGGCCGGGCAGATAGTTGTAGTCCGGGGAACGGAGGAAGCCGTAGCCGTCTGGGAGAATTTCAAGGACGCCCTCAGCGAAAATGTGGCCTTCCTTTTCGCTTTGCGCCTGGAGGATCTTGAAAATGAGATCCTGCTTGCGGAGGCCGCTGGTCCCGGGAATCTCAAGGGAGCGGGCGATGCGGCTTAATTCAGTAATGTTTTTTTCTTTGAGTTCTGCGATGGTCATTTTCACCTGCGTGAAGGTGGGATGTGTGGGGGTGGGATACGGAGGGAGAAGTTCTCCGGAGGAGAAGATACGACAGGCATTGAGAAATTCAACCGGCACAAACCGGCTTGAATTCCAGGCTCCGCGTGAACCAAACAACTGGTGTGACGGAGTGGCTGGAAAGGCCTGCGAATTCTAAAGGGAAATTGGCCTTAATCCTTAGCCTGACTTAACTTACAAGAGACGCTTGGCGCCGTTAGGCCGCGCGGCGCCTTTCCACCGGTTGGGCCGCTGGCGCCTCTTCGGGCGTCTGGCTTTCCGGATTGGCAGTCTCAAAGCGGCACAAAACTTCGTTTGTGGTGTCCTGCAGCCGCGTATTCGGCTTGTGAAGCTTGCGAGTTGCCTTGCTAGCCAGTTGACAGAGCTGGTAGCGATTGTTCACGTGAGAGAGTGCCTTGAAAACAAGATCGGAACGCATGGTTTTTCTCCTTCTTTTTCAAATCCCTGCATAAGAGGAATCCCAATGGGCCCGCCCATGCAGTAGAGGGGAGCCATTACAGACTAGGGCTGCCCCAAATTGCCGCTTCCATCTCTTAGACGCACTCTTTACGCCCCCGAATTCAAAATCTTGGTGGCGATTGCATTTTATGAAATGGATGCCATACCGTAGTGGATTGCAGTTTGCGCCTCGAACACCCGAGTGCCTGCATGGCCTTTTCGGGAGCTCCAAATGCGCACTCAGGACATCAAGGGAGCACCTGCTCTTCGTTTGATGCTGGAAATGTGCTGATGGGTACACCCGGCCGCAAATGCGCAACCTGCCCTCTATGGATGGCTATGAAAGAGAGTATAACCAACCTTCGTTGGGGTCAATAGTTATTTCGCGCCACGGGAAGGGTATTTCCGGCGCCATGGGAGAGCGGTTCCAGCAGGGCACGCATCCGATATAAGCATCCGATATAACATATTTAATATCAAATGTTTACAAATTCGCCCTGCAACTTTCCCAGCTTTGCACAGATCGCATTCCCCGGGGTCGTGATAGGGCCGGTAACCGATAGTAACTTAAGAGTGAACATTTCCGATTACCTGAATGGGGCACCGGGGCCGGGCTCTGGGCCTTATCTGGTCTTGTTCGAGGCACTCCAGGGACGGCCATCCGGATCGGAGAGGAGCAGGTGTCCATCCTCATCGCAACCGCAGGCGGGGCGTTTGACTGCCCTCTTGCGTTGGGGGGAGGCGATAATTTCATCCAACCGGAAAAGACCCACCAGGAGGATTCCCACGAAGGGGACGGCAACCAGGAAGTACCCGCAGGCGGATTGGAGGACGGTATCGAGCACGACAGGTTCCAGGATGCTACGGTGTTAACTTCCACAGTCTCTTGGGTTATCGCCCAAAATTAGAAAACGTTCAGAATCCAAGGTAACCACCATATTGGCAAGAAAGTGAATAGGTTGCAGCGATGTTCAGGTGCTGACGGATCCGAAACGGCGGGTGCCAGTGCGGTATGCCAGAGGACGATGTAGAACTGGGCATTTCGAAATGCAGGTTCTTCGACTCGTCCCGGCACGCCGGGTCTCGCTCAGAATGACATCCGATTTTTGAGCGCTAAGGATGACCGCAGTTTTTATTTGAAGAACTTTACGGACAGGGCTCTAGGCCCAGTAACTGCGATCAAGCGTACGGTATTGAATGGCTTCGGCGAGGTGGGCGACGGTGAGGGACTCCGTCCCTTCGAGATCGGCAATGGTCCGCGCCACTTTCAGAATGCGATCGTGGGCGCGCGCGGTGAGCCCCTGTTGTTGCATGGCGCGCTCCAACAGGCGCTCGGCGTCGGCGCCGAGTTCGCAATGGGCGCGAATCTGCCGGGTGTTCATCTGCGCGTTGGCGTAGATTTTTTCTTTGGCCTTGACGAAGCGCTGATGTTGGCGCTCGCGCGCTGCCATGACTCGAGCGCGAATGTGCGCGGAGCCTTCGGCCGCCGCGCCGCCGCGCAGTTCCTTGTATTGGACAGCGGGAACTTCAATGTGAATGTCGATGCGGTCGAGCAAGGGGCCGGAGATTTTGGCCACGTAGCGCTGAATCATGGGCGGAGTGCACAGGCATTCGCGCGATTTGTCGTTAAAGAAGCCGCAGGGGCAGGGATTCATGGCAGCAGCCAGCATGAAACGCGCGGGAAAACTGAGCGACATGGAGGCGCGCGCGATGGTGACGGTGTGATCCTCGAGTGGCTGGCGCAGGACTTCGAGAACGTTGCGGGGAAACTCGGGAAGCTCATCGAGAAACAGCAGGCCGTTGTGCGCCAGGGACACTTCGCCGGGGCGCGGGATGATGCCGCCGCCGATGAGTCCGGCGTCGGAGATGGTGTGATGCGGCGCGCGGAAAGGGCGCTGGGTGACGAGCCCCGCGCCGGCTTCGAGAACGCCGGCGACAGAGTGGATCTTGGTGGTTTCGAGAGCTTCCTCGAAGGAGAGCGAGGCCAGGATCGAAGGCAGGCGCTTGGCGAGCATGGTTTTGCCGGAGCCGGGCGGTCCGATCATCAGGATGTTGTGGCTGCCGGCCGCGGCCACTTCGAGGGCGCGCTTGGCAGTCTGCTGGCCGCGCACATCGCTGAAGTCGACAGTGAATTGCTCGAGCTTGCCGAGTAAATCCGCTGTGACCACGCGGTAGGGCTCGCGCTGGATGACTCCAACCACAGATGTGTTGAGCAGTTCGAGCACGTCGAGGAGCGAGGAGACCGGATAGACGTTGACGCCTTCGACGACCGCGGCCTCGGCGGCGTTAGCCAAGGGAAGAATCAGATTGGGAATGCCTTTTTCGCGGGCCAGAATGGCCACCGGCAACATGCCAGGGATGGGGCGCACACTGCCATCGAGACCGAGTTCGCCGACCATGAGGAAACGGCTGAGGTCGTTGGTGCGCAAAGCGCCATACGCACCCAAAATGCCGACGGCGATGGGCAGATCGAAGCCGGAACCCTCTTTCTTAATGTCGGCGGGAGCGAGATTGATGGTGATGAAAGTGGGCGGGATGAGGTAGCCGGAGTTTTTGATGGCGGCGCGCACGCGATCGCGGCTCTCGCGCACCGCGGCATCGGGCAGGCCTACCGTGTGAAAGTGGTCCTCGTTCGAGACCACGCCGCTGTAGTCGACCTCAACATCAATGAGATTGGCGTCGATGCCGTAAACTGCCGCACTAAGGGTCTTGAAGAGCATGGCGGAGGGCTGTGGAGCGAGTGTAGCAGAAGAAAGTGATCAGTGGTCGGTGATCAGTGAACAGTGAAGAAGTGAAGGAAGTGAAAGGAGTGAAAGAGTCGCCGCCGTGCACCACAAAGCGCTCAAGGTAATGAACGCGTCACGGCAGTTTGCTTCAGATGCGATCGTCGGGGAAGATGCCGACAGATTCGCCGGGCGCGACGTTTTGACCGGCGAGGACGATGGCATGGGTGGCGATGTGGGCGCCGGCGCCGATCACCGTGGGCTGCAGCCGGACCTTGTTGTAGTCCTGCGGATCGTGCCACATGGAAAAGACGCGCGAAAAGGAACCGATGATTGCGTTATTGCCGATGGTGATGCCGCCGCGATCGTTGAGCAGGGCGCGCTGGCGAATGACCACGCCGTCGCCAATGGAGAGGTTGTAACCGTAGGTCAGGTCGACGCCGTGATAGATTTTGACGCCGGAGCCGAGATGCTCGAAAATGTGCCGGCCGAGCATGCAGCGGAAGCGCAATCCCAGCCAGTGATTAAGGCCGATGGGCGAGCGATCGAACATCTGCCAGAACCAGAGCAGGGGTTTGCGGCGCGCAAAGCGCTCGCGGTCGACCTCGGCAAAGTGCTCCTGTTCCATAGTGACGTTTTGCGGGTCGAGCGATAGGTTGACCACGTTGGCGGGTAGCTCGGTTGTGAGCGTGAGGTTGAGCTTGCCGCCGTGGGGGCGGCCCAGATAAAGCTGGTAGAGCTGGTCGCGCACAATCTCGCCGCGGCGCTCTGGAGAACTGTGGCGGACGAATTCGTCATCGAGGAACTGAATCCAGCGGCGATAGATCTCTTCGGCTTCAGGCGTGGGGCGGGGAGCGGAGCTTTCTGGAGCGGCCATGACTCAGAAGATAGAACAGAAGGCTGGGGTCGGGAAATAGGGACTAAGGGACTCGGGACTAAGGGACTAAGGCCGTGGACTGCTTTGCTCGAATGGACTTTATCAGTGCGCAGAGAAGCCTGCCGACGTCGTTACAGAGGGACTCGGTTGATTGAAAATTTTGAGTGGCGCCAAATCCGAGATTCTTGGCGATTACGATTTGTGTCTCAAGCTCCGAACACGAGCCGCGAGCATGTCCGAGAGACTGCACATACTCGCCCTTTGTTGTGCGGCCGTATCCTTCCGCGACGTTGCTCGCAATCGATACGGAAGCTCTGCGCATCTGGTTGGTCAGGCCAAAGCGTTCGGATTCGGGGAACTTTGAGGTCAGCTTATAGACATCGGTCGTAAGTTCGATGGATCGCTGCCAAACGATCAAATCTTTGAATGATTGCCCCATCATCTTTCTCCTTAGTCCCTTAGTCCCGAGTCCCTTAGTCCCTGCTTTCTTACCGCTTGCCCTGGATGGTCTTGGGGTTCACGCCGGCCTTTTTGGCGGCTCGTCGCGCGGCGATGGCGTGCATCTCCTTGCCGTAACTTGACTGATTGATGAAGATCTGCAGCACGAGATTCAGCACGTTCTGGGTTGCCCAGTAGAGAGCCAGCCCCGAAGCGTAGTGCCAGAGAAAGCTGCCCATGAAGATGGGCATGATGAAAGCCATCATGTTCTTTTGCGTGGTATCCATGCCGGGCGAGGGCGTGATGTACTGCGTGAGGAACATGGTGACGATGATGAGCAACGGCAGGATGTGCATGGGATCGGGCTGCGAAAGATCGGGCAGCCAGAACCAGTGCGCCTGGCGCAATTCCACGGCATTGTAGAGAACGCGGAAGAAACCGTAGAACAGCGGGAGCTGGGGCAGCATGGGCAGGCAGCTGCCGTACATGTTGACGCCCTCCTCCTTGTAGAGCGCCATGACCTCGGTGTTCATCTCGGTCTTCTTGGGGTCGTTCATCTTCAAATTGGCATAGCGCTTGCGGATGGCGTCGACTTTGGGCTGAATGCGCATCATCTTTAGCGACGACTTCATCATCATGAAGCGCAAGGGGATGAACGCCAGGGTGAAGGCGGCCGTAAACAGGACAATGGCCCAGCCCCAGCTGTAGGGGCCGGCGCCGATGAAGTTGCGCAGGAAGCGCAGTGCGTAATAAAGAGGCTTGGCAATGACTCCGAGCCAACTGCCAAACTGAATCAGCGATTCCAGACCGGGACCGTCAGGTTTGCCGTCAGTGCCGATGGCGTGGATCGACTTGAGGAGATCGGTGGCCTTGGGGCCGGCAAATAGGCGCAGGCGGGTATCGCCGCTGGTGTCGCCGACGGCGAGACCGAGCACGTCAACGGAAATTTTCTTGCCGTTCTGATCGCTGGGGTCTGCGGGCAGCTCGATGGAATTGTGAAGGGTAACGACTGTGGCGCGGTCGGGGACCTCGGGCAGGAACGCGGCGGCAAAGTAAAGATCCATGACGGCCGCGTACTGGTACGACGCTTCCAGCGTGTTATTGCCGCTGACCTTGGCGGCGGCCTGCACATTATCCCGGTTGTCGATAGACCATGCGAAAGAGGACTGAGTGGGCATCTGCCCACGCAGCATGGAGGTCTGATGGAGCTCCTCCATGTCACCCAGGCCGGCGGGCCATTCAACGAGGGTGCGCACGGGTGCGCCGTTGCGCTTGACCTCAGTTTCGACGTTGACGACGTAGCTGGTGTCGAAGCGGAAGGTCTTCACGGCATCGACGCCGTTGGCCGAATATTCAAAAGTAATCGCCGTCGGCGCGAGGAGTTGGCCGGTAGCGGAGGGTTGCGCGCCGCCGAAGCTCACCTTGTAGAGGGCGTCGTTCAGCTCGGTGGTGAGTGCCGGCTCATAGGTGAAGAGTGAGAGCGGCAGCCCGAAGCGTGCGGCGGCCTGCGGCTGCACCAGGTCGAGCGGTTTGCCGGCCGAGTCGAAGTACTTCTTCAAGATCCAGTTCTTGACCTGCGCACCGCGATTGGTGAAGACGATCTTGTAAAACTCATTTTCGACCGTCGTGTAGGTTTCAAGCGAGGCCGAAATCTGCGGTGTGGCCGCGGGCGCCTGTGCGGGAGCGGCGGCGTTTGGCGTTTGGCCTGGTGCGGCGGGGTTGGCAGAAGCAGCGGGAGCAGTGGCCTGCGACTGGGTTTGCGCGGGCGGCTGCTGGTCCGTCTTGGGCTTCGCAAAGAAGTACTGGTAGCCGAAGATGGCGGCCATGGCAAGGAGCATGAAGGCCATGGTGGAGCGCATGTCGCCGCCGCCACCACCGCCGGAACCCTGCGATTGAAGATTGGGATTTTGTATTTCGGGCAAAGGATACTTCCTATCGTGTCGAAAAGGCGGCCTGTGGGCCGCCGCTTCCTCTATGGTAACGGTTCGCGGGGCAAAATCCGCGGGGCGCAGCCACAATCGCCGCGGGAGCGGCTCGGTGGCACGGGATCCAAACCGCCCGGCGTAAAGGGATGACAGCGCACGAGGCGCCATGCGGCCAGCCTGCAACCTCGCAGGGGGCCGTGCGTGGCAATGGCGACGGCCGCATACTCAGAGCACGTAGGAATGAATTTGCATCGGGCGGTGGTCACCGCATGCAGCGGGGGCGAAATCCAGCGGCGATAAAAAGCGATGAGTGCGAGCAGAAAGCGAGTCATGATGCTGATGTACCCGGGGTCCGAAGCGCGGCCGCGGGCGAATTGAACCCGCGCGACGCCTCTGTTCGGGCCTGTTCAAGAATACGCACGATCTCTGCCTCAAGTTGCGTGAATTCCATGGTGAGCACGGTGCGGCGCGGATGGAAGATGAGATCGCAGCCTTCAGGAAGCAGGTCCACGTGGCGGCGCAGCGCTTCGCGCATGCGGCGCTTGATGCGGTTGCGCTGGATGGCCTTGCCTAACACTTTGCCCACGGTGAGACCGACGCGCGGTCCCAGGCGAGTAAGGGGCGCGCCGGGAATCTGTGGCTCGAGAGTCTGCGGCGCCTGCGGCGCCAGGAACCAGCTCATGGACGCGGATTGGCGCTTGCGGGCAGCCGCGTAGGCGCGCAGATAGTCGGCGTGCTTGCGCAGACGCGCTCCCGCCAGTGTTGGGCGTTGAACAGGCCGGGAAAAAGATTTCATAAAGATGGCTCGGGGAAGATCGACCCCACTGCGCGATGCAATCCGACGCCAACCGGAACTGGCAAAGGCTTAGTCGCGGTGCCCGGCGCTGACCGAGACGCGCTTGCGGCCCGCGGCGCGGCGGCGGCTGAGCACGGCGGCACCGGCATTGGTCTTCATGCGCGACCGAAAGCCGTGCTTTTTCACGCGGCTGCGGCGGTTAGGTTGAAATGTGCGTTTGGGCATCGTGACCCGCTCCTGTACCTTCAAAAAAATCTGCGTATGAACAGCAATTTTGAGTATATCGTAGGCAGAGTTGAGAATCCAGCGCGGGCGGCCGGGCGCAACAGTCGAGAAACTTTCGGCGTGACGAGAGGAACGGGCTACGTGAGGCGCAACACTGTATTCTGGAGCAGATTCTGAGATGCTTTTTCGCAAAGGCGAGACGAATTGAAGCCAGTTTCACCATCCTTGGTGCAACTTGCAGGGCACCGAAAAAGTTATGTGAAAGAACCGTTGCAATGAGCCGAGATGTGCGCTACCATCGGGACCGTTCACGAAATTTCATTTGAGGTTTCAAAGGATCTGCACTACGGCTTTTGCTCAAAACGCCCCATGGTTGTTCTATAGGGGCACATCAGCTGCGGACAGGTAACCGGTCGCCGGTAAATGAACGGAAAGCGAAAGAGCTTTTCGCGTTGCCGGGCTGTTGCCTTAAAGCTGCAATTAAACCGCCAGGCGGACGCCTGGCGGAAGAAGCAAGGACAGTACGATGGCATTTGCAACTTCGCCGGCAACGGCACTAAATCCCTGGCTCCAGATTCTCTCGGCCCTCGAGAAGAAAGTTATCCGGCAATCATTCGAAACCTGGCTCAAGCCTACGCGGTTCAGCCATGCTGCAGGGCGCATGCTCTACGTGCGCGTGCCTTCACCGGAGTTCCAGCACATCGGCGAGAAATACGGCGATCTGATTCAGGAAGCGATTGATCTGAACGCGCTCGAATTCGACGACGTGAGCTTTGTGACGGTGGAGGAGGATCCGTCGATTCCGCCGCTACGCAAGGATGGCGGCTTCGGGCCGATTCCCAGCCACGCGCCCACGGCGCCGCCGGCGCCGGCAGCGCGCACTCCCGAGCAGGGACGATTCGACTGGTCGACCGCGGCGCAACTGAATGCCAAGTACACCTTCGATGCGTTCGTGATCGGGAACGGCAACCAGTTTGCGCGCGCTGCGGCGCTGGCAGTGGCCGAGCGGCCTTCGCGCGCCTACAATCCGCTGTTCCTGTATGGCGGCGTGGGTATGGGCAAGACGCACCTGATGCACGCCATCGGCCACGAGGTGAAGCGCAGGCAGCCGACTTCGAGTATCTGCTACGTCTCCGCGGAGAAGTTTACCAACGAGATGATCAACTCCATCCGCAACGATCGCATGACCAGCTTTCGCGACCGCTTCCGCACGGTGGACGTGCTGCTGATCGACGACATCCAGTTCATCTCGCAGAAGGAGCGCACGCAGGAGGAGTTCTTTCACACCTTCAATGCGCTGCACGAATCGATGAAGCAGGTAGTGATTGCTTCGGACCGGCCGCCCAAGGAGCTGACGGAGATCGAGGAGCGGCTGCGTTCACGCTTCGAATGGGGATTGATCGCGGACATCCAACCCCCCGACCTTGAGACCAAGGTGGCCATCCTGCTGAAGAAGGCGGAGAGCGAGCAGGCGCATCTGCCCACGGACGTGGCGCTGTTTGTGGCTTCGAATGTGCGCACCAACGTGAGGGAGCTCGAAGGCGCGCTGGTGCGGCTGATCGCGTGGTGCCAGCTGAACCGCATTGAAATTACGCTCGCAGCGGCGCAGCAGTGCCTGAAGCAGTTTATCGACATGCAGGTGCGCAAAATCACCATTGAGGCGATTCAGCGCGCCGTGGCCGAGCAGTTTGGCATGCGCGTGAGCGACCTGAAGCAGAAGAACAACTCGCGCAACGTGGTGGTGCCGCGGCAGATCGCCATGTACCTGGCCAAGCAGATGACCGAGGC
>Ga0181518_10000178_pt1 | contig 72717 bp, 65 predicted proteins | sample PEATcosm2014_Bin_28_FD_119751 | JGI IMG/M metagenome (GOLD analysis project Ga0181518, IMG submission 119751) | Peatland microbial communities from MTU Mesocosm Facility, Houghton, MI, USA - PEATcosm2014_Bin01_60_metaG | ecosystem: Environmental > Terrestrial > Soil > Wetlands > Peat | place...
ACCATTCGAACGCGCTGCTCTCGGGTGCGCTTACGGATGGGAGAGGAATGGCGGTAGGCGGTGTCCCGACGGTCGCCGATGTCACATTGCCGTCCACCGCGTCGTAGCGGACGCCGAAGCCAACGCCGATATAGGGGCCGGTCCAATCGGGACCTGGCGCCGGTGCTGCGGCGTAGGCCGGTAGTGGGGCCGGAGCTGGGCCTGCCGGTAGATCTGCGGCGCACGCAAAATCAACAGCGGCTAATAAGCCGCCGGCTGCTGCCAGTACGCGCATGTCACAAACTTCCCAGGCCTCTCGCACGCCGCGTCCCAGGCACGCCGCGTCCCAGGAGAACATTCCTATGCGTAATTTTCGCAGCGTTGGCGGCTGCGCGGAAGCGCAATATGGACCGTCCAATCGCTTTTCCGCGACTAGTTGCATCGAGGCCACAGTCAAGATGTTCGACCCATCCGTCGGGCCCAGCGGTCCAAACATTGCATGCTGCTCGCCCGCATCGACGAGTACCTCCGCTTGTGGTGACCGGCGAAAAAGCTCGCTGTTTTCCGCGGTTCAAAATGTAGCTCCTGGCCCGAAACACCACCTTGTGTAGGGCAGCGATCTGGTCGTCTTTGGGGACACGCGAACTGTTTCGCTTGTGTATCACGCCAAAGGATGACGAGGAACTATGGGTCTATCGTTGTCGGGGGTGTGGACACGAGACAGTCATCAGGTCCGAAGCACTCGCATGATGGACACGACGTTACTCGGGCCTAGAACCCGAGAACTTGACCGCATTATCGTAGTCTTTCTGCTGTGCGTGATCTGAGTGTATCTCAAGTTGCTCTATGACAATATCACCGACTGCAATCCCGATTTTACGCCGATCCTCACCGAGACCGATGTCGATCGGGCGGAATGTGGGCGCATTCACTGACAGGACAGTGTAATCAGCCCGTTGCAGCGGGATGTCAGCTACTAAATAAAACGTGCCTGCGCGGCCGGTCTTGATTTTACAAATAGCCGGGCGCTCCTCGACATACAACAATAGCTCTTCAGCGAGCACGCTGGGATTCTTAAAGAGGACCTCCACCGATATGCGCGCAAAATGACCGGCGTAAGGAATTAGAATTTTTGGCGTCGGATTGGGACCAGACCAACGGTATCGCTTGCCGTTCGATTCCACGCCATGCCAGTCCAATCCACGGGGCTCATCAGTCTGCTCGATCAGCGCGGGCCAAAGCAATAACCGCAATTCGGGGCGACTGATCCCTTTGCGCTTGAGGTTTTGCTCGAACAGATATCCTTCAGGATGGCTCGAATAATCGCCGTATTGAAAGATCATGTACTGACCATTTGCCTTCGACTTGCGGATGATGCCGTCAATGTCGATACCTGGCGAAAGGGTCAAGCTTCGCAAGAGCTCTTGTTGCTCGTCGCTGCTGACACGTAGATACGATAGGTAGCGATGGCCAGCAGCGAACTTGTGTGTCGTGATTTCGCCAGTCGAAGCAAAGCGCATTCCGGCGTGGGCTGCACGCATCAGAAATTCGTTATCGGCCGGGCATTTCACGGCGCGCGGATCCCGCCAGCCACCCATGCGTGTGGTGACGTCGCATCGGTGCGAAATCGACGTTGGCGGAAAGAAGTGCTGAAACGGAGCTTCAGCCCCGTCAAACAGTCCGGTGATATAGTAATCGTTACTTCCCTGGGGACCGTAAAACACGCATCCACTGACGACAAAGTCCAACATCTCAGTCGAAGCGATTGCCCGAAAAATTTGTTCGAGGTGGTTGGGTGCCCAAATGTCATCGTGGCCGATATAGGCAATCCAACGCCCCCGGGACCAACGTATGCCTTCGTTGTTGGGAAAGCTCTGGCTGCCGGAATTGTGCGGTAGATTTAACCACGTGATTTTTTCACTCGAGAACGATTGTACGGTTGTTTCCGTGTCGTCAGAGCATCCGTCTCCGACGACAATTAACTCGAAGTTACCGAACGATTGACCTAGGACTGATTCGATGGATGGCTTGATATGACGTCCGCGTCCGTAAGTGGGTAGAACAACCGAGAAGAAGGGATCCTCAATCACTTCGGAGATCGCCTCAAAAACGGTAAGGAATGATGCGCGCCGCGGCTTCTGAGTCCCAGGGCAAATCGAGCGCGTCCGGCGCCTCGTAGTTGTACATCGCGGTCGGCATGTTGATGATGATCGCTTCGCTCGATCCGATGTTCTTCCAACCGTGATAGAGGTTCGGCGGAATAATGAGCAACCCAGGGCTCGTCTCGCTCATCGTGACTTCGTTCACGCAGCCATGGGTTGGTGAATCGAGGCGGCCATCGAAGACGGCGAACTTGACCAGACCTGTTGCAACGCAGAGGCGGTCGGTGCTTCGCTGATGCAGGCCCCAGGCCCGCTGCCGGCCGGGTAAAGTCGTCGTCAGATGAACCTGAACGATCGGTCCACCAACGATATCCCAGCTGGCGCGAGCAACCTCAGTGACATGGCCGTCTTCGTGTGGGACAGGTCGGGTCGGACGAAAGACCACATCATGGATTGGAGACCGCCTGAGTTTTCCCTGCTCATTGACCGCAGACTGTTTGGCCAACAACTCATTTGCGCCAACGACATTGGGCGGTTCACGCTGAGGCATACTGTTCATCGGCGACCCAAACGAGTAATACAGTCAGCATTTGCGGGCGCTAGGCCGCTTTAATAATGAATATCCCCTGTCGGGGCAATCCCTGGAGATACGGAAACAAATCCCAGGCGCGCCAGTCACGAGCAATACGACTCGCCGAATGTTAGGGAGATCAATCATCGCTCCCTATCAAAACGGCCCTCAATTTCATTGCCCACTTTAAGTAAGCCGGGCCGGTCTCAAAACGAAGGCCTAGTCAGGGTTGGCGTGGAAACTGTGGTTAAAGCCGCCACCATGCTCGATGTTGGTACTGATCGAGCCGGTGAGGTCGCCGATGGCCCATCGAGAGCTTTGAAGCGCCGCGGATGGCGAGATCATCGGCGTAACTTCAGAGAGTGAGCTTATGGCCGATAAGCACAGAGAAACCGTTCAATGAAATCTCTGACGCATAAGTTGCCAGACAGCACTGATCCCGACGGCCATGTAGAAAATCCGAGCATGAGGACCGAAAACCGCCGTTGCGGCATCATATCCGAAAAAACCCAGCACACCCAGATCAAGTCCGCCGACAATAATCAGCACCAAGGTAGGAAAATCGATCAGCCACATAGAAACATTTTCCGATCCAAGAGAATCACCGCCGATACACCATGATATTGAAATCCCCGGAATAACAACAGCGGAGCGGTGGACGCGAAGCAAACAGCGAGCCAGATTGACGTCTGGATGGGCCACACGCACAGCAACGGGAGGTATTGACCAAGACCCGGCGCTATTTCAGGTAAATCGCGTGGTCAACTGCGGGTTTTAGATTTCGTCCGGCTGATAAATGACGATCTTGCTACCATCGGTATCGAAGCCGACATTGACGTGGATCAGCTTTCTAAGACGTTCGCGGACCTGACTACGCTTTTCGGGGTCGACCAGCAGCACCATGAAGCCGCCGCCACCGGCGCCGAGCAGCTTGCCGCCGATTGCGCCGGCGTCGCGCCCGGCCTCGTAAATATCGTCGATCTGCGAGTTGGAAACGCTAGCGGCAAGTTCGCGCTTAATCTGCCATGACTGGTGCATCAATTCGCCCAATTCGCAGAGCGGCGCCTTCGGATCAAGCAGAATGTCGGCGGCACTATCGACCATGCCGCGGATCATCCGCAACTGGTTCTTGCGGCTATTCATGTTTTTGATCTGATCCTGCGCGAAATCCGTGGCGAAGCGCGAGAAGCCGGTGAAGAACAACATCAACGATTGCGCCAACTCCGCCCGCCGCGCCGGCGGCAGGATGAACGGCATCACCGAGAAAGTGCCGTCTTGGTGAAAATCGATGCGGTTGAACCCGCCATAGGCCGCCCACAACTGGTCTTGGCAACCGACGTCTTCTTTCAGGACTTCCTGCTCAATGCGAATCGCTTCGCGCCCCAGATCGCGCTTTGCGATCATTCTACTGTTGAGCGCATGAAGCGCGTTCAACAAGCCGACCGTGAACGCGCTACTTGACCCCAAGCCGGACCGCGCCGGCAGGTCGGCGTCGTGATGAATCTCGAGCCCTTCATTGATGCCCATCTCGGTCAGGATGCCGCGCACCGCCGGGTGCTCAATCTCCGATATCTCCTTTACCAGCTCGACGCGGGTATAAACGATCTTCGTCTTGTGCTCGAAGAACGGCGGCAGCCGGCGCACGCTGATGTAGCAATATTTGTCGATTGCGGTGCCGATCACCGAGCCGCCGTGCTCGCGAAACCACGTCGGATAATCGGTGCCCCCGCCGAACAGCGAGATGCGAAACGGGGTGCGGCTGATGATCATGCTAAACGGGTCCCGACCTTGGTATTGATGACATGTTCGGCGAGCTTAAGCGATTCTGGGGTGCCAATGTCGATGAACGCAAATCGTCCCGCAAATGCGTCAAACGAGCCGGCAGGTGCACGGGCAAAGACGTCATGTTCGAGCGACACCGCATTGCCGGCAGCAATCTCGTCGAGCAGCGCCGCCGAAAACAGATATAGGCCGGCACTGACGGGGCTTGAACCATGAAAGTTTGGATCCTTCTCGATGAAGCGGCGAATGCGGCCGTCACCGTCGAGCTCGATCCTGCCGTAACGGCCGGCGTCGTCGACTTCGACACAAAGCAGCGTCGCTTTTGCTTTGGACCGCCGGTGGTGTGCGACGAAAGCGCAGAGATCGGTGTCGGCAAAGCTGTCGCCGTTCATCACCAACACCGGATCGGTGCGCAAATTCGACCGGGCGAAGCGGATAGCGCCGGCGGTGCCGAGCGGTCGTGGCTCCGTCACCGTCACGACCGTCAGATCGTCGTAAGAGGATTTATTATGGTCGAGAAAATCAACGATCGCCGGCGCCCGGTGTCCCAATCCGAGCACGACCCGTTTCGCGCCGAAGCTTCGCAGCCAGCCCAGGAGATAGTCCAGATAGGGCCGGCCGCCGATCGGTGCCAACAGTTTTGGCGTGTCGCCCAAGGCCGACTTGATGCGGGTCCCTAACCCGCCAGCGATCACCAGAACATCGAGCGTCGCAAGGCACGGCGCGGGCTGCAATGCAGGATAAGCGAAGCGAAAGTCAGAACACACCGGCGCCTCCGCAGTTGAGACTCGTCAACACGACAATAAAGCCCCGCCGTAGATGCCGGGTCAACTTTCTGGTGCGTCGGCGCTGTGCATATCCTTCTTCCGTGGAAATGGCGATGATCTCATAGCATTCGAGCGATGAAGCGAAGCCAAAGAAGCGGTTACGTCGGAGAATCTTTCAGTTACATATGAACCGTCGCTCTCGATGAACTTGCATCAATAGGTGAGAATTGGCATGAGCGAACGGTTCGCCTTACGAACTCTGCGGCAGAATAATTATAATCTCATAGGCTACCGGCGGTGTATCCGTGCCAAAATACCGCCGCGAGACGCTAACATGCTCATCTGCGCTAACCTGGTACTGCGAGGCGAACCCCTTTTGCGCTCGCATGCAAAAAGCCTCATCCTCGGGACAGGCAATCGCCATGCCTTCGCGCCGGATGCGGTCGTCTCCGACCCAAGGTGTCTCCTTCGGAACGTCGATATTGAACGTTGACGGCTGGTCGGCAAAATAAAAAACATAGCCGTTGACTAACGTGGTGCTGCCGATAATCCGAAGTGGCTTGTCAGTATGCGCGCGCCAGATGCGCTCCACATCCTTTGCGACTAGCTGGTAATCGCTGCCGTAATTCGGCACACCACTAAGGTGAGCGCTGAACGCTACCAGGGGCGACACGGCCAGCATGAGCAAGGGAAACACTACGGCGAGGCCTATTAAGGCGGCCGCGGCCCGACGAGATATTACAACCAGAGGCGACGAGAGCAGAACGGCTGGCACCAGTGTCATCGCGCCTATCGACCACATGGATTCGATCGCGACCACCAGCGATAACGAGATCAACACCGCGAATAAAAATGGCGCGGCAAACGCGACAACCAGCGTGCGGCGCGTTCGGTCAGTAGGCCACAAGGTGTCACAGATCGCGGCAAAGCTCGGTTGTGTGGCGAGAAGACTGAGCACGATCGGAGCCGCGACATATGCGAGGCTGTTAGGAATGAAAATGATTGCGGACAGCAACGCCGGTGAATCCTTGCCCGAATGCGCCTCCAACGCATAACGGAATGGCATGTAAAGGTGCGTCGTCAGCCAGTAAATATTTGGCGTCAGCAGGATCGTCCCTACGGCGAGCGTCACGTATGGCGCCGGCGAGCTGAAATATGCGACGCGCCGCGGATCTGTGAGCGCGGCGACTCCAAGACCGGCAAGCAGCGTGATCGACCAGTATTTGCCGAGCATTGCAGCGGCGGCGCCTACCCCGGCGAGCACCGCCCATCCGGTACGGCGCGTTTCGAACGAGCGGAGAAACGACCACGTCGCCAGCGCCCATAGTGGCGTCAGCACGGCGTTGGCGTTGAATTTGAGTGCGTGGAAATTATAGAACGGCACCAAGGTCAATAGCGCAATACCAACGACACGCTTTTCGGGCGGCAGGTAACGCGCTGACAGTCGCCAGGTGGCCCACAACGCCACCGTCGCCAGCAAAATGGCGAAGGTGTAGTAGGCCCAATCCTCACGCGGAAATACGCTGAACCAGAACCGGACCAGCCAGGCTCCGAGCGGCGGATGTTTTGGCGTGCCGAGCCCAACCTCGCGCGACCACGCCACCATTTCGCCCATGTCGGTGTGGATGTCCTGGCTACTCTTGGCGATGGTGGCGTAGAGCGACCACGTCACGAAATAGCCGGTGAGCAGCACGAGCATGATGCGCTCACAGCGCGCAGGGTTCGTGAGCGTGTCCAACAGACGCTCGAACCGATTGCGCGCCGAGAGGACCAATTTAGCAGAGCTCATAGGGAGACATTATCGTGACGCGAATAGAGCTGCCAACATTGTCGTTTGATTTAGGCCCCATTTTTTGCAGCAAAACCCGAGGATGGGATTACGATGTAGGTGGCGTCTCGGTCGAAACTCTCAAATCCTCACAAAATCACCTAACTCTTCGGCAAAGCCTTACAACTATCGATCTCGGTTCCATCGGTCGTATACCTGCCGTTCTTCGTTACTCCGCCCCATGTATCGAAGCGAACAGAGAGCTCATGCTCGCGCAGGAATGTCTCCAATTCTTGATGCGGATCGACGCCCAACTGCCTAGCCAGCGTGATGTTCGGCCCGCCGGCAAGTGGGCGTGTATGAACCACGGGAGTTTCGTCAACGACAGCAATCTTGTCTTTGGAATATCCGAGTAGCCTGGGAAAAAGGATATCGGGACCCCAGGATGAAATCGTCGCATAGAGGTACGGCAGGCATAGCTTGAGCGCGCGCCGCGAAAAGCATGCCGCCATGATCTCGACGAATGTCGTGAATCGCAACCTCATGTGAGGTCGCTGCATCGTGATCTCACTTGAAGCGTAAGATCCAGCGCCGAGTGCCGGCTGTGAAAGGTCGAGATTGTATTCCGCAACAATCTCAAAGAATCGATTTAGCGTGGTCAGGTCTGCGGCCAAGTCGTCATCCGGAAGCCAGACCCAATCATAAGACCAGATACGGTCTCCCAATTTCTTGATGCACGCAGCCGTTCCGATCGCCTTAGTGCCCTTTTCAAACGAAAGCGTAATATCGCCGGCTCGATCTTGGAACGGAAGAGGCTGATCGCCGAAATAGCTCAGGTGCAAGTCCCAGTTACGGGCTTCATTCAATGTCCCTCTAAGCCAGGACGGATGCAGCGAGGTATCGCCTGCTCGAAGGACTACCAGAACTCGACGTTCACTCATGATAATCGTAACGCACGATCTAGCGGGCTAAACCCCACCCACCATCCGAGTTTACTGACCGAGACTTTTATAATCCGAAACTAATGCCTCACCTGCAGCCGAAGGCGACCGTGTGATGCATGACGCCATTTGATAGTCCAATTGGCTTACCTATGGCGTTCCGTCAAGCCATCATTAGCACTTCTTTTCTACCTTCGAGCGGGGTACACTAAATATGAACTGGACCTTGGGTATCGGGAGTTGCGTTGTGAGTTTCGAACGCGAATGGATCACACTAACTGATAAGAGCGCGGGAAACGGGTATCGGGCATTGGATACCCTAAATCCGGCCGAACCAGCTCGGGCCGGCGGCCACCAGAAATATCTGTATTTCGCACGGATCGAACATCCTAACGAGGCCATCTACGCTGAAAACGTGCTCAACTACTGCTCAGCAGTTGGAATTCCGGCACGCCAAATTGTCATGAAGTCCGACGGGGCGCATCGTTCTGAGCTCGAGGAATGCTTGTCAGACGCCATCACTGTCGTATCTACCAACTGGCACCTGGATCACTCGTGTATGGGAGATCGTCATTTCATGGACGTTGCTGCGGATGCGGCCGTACCAGTGGTTCAGTGGATTCTTGACCACCCCAGCGCTCGCTGGCCCGGATTTAGACGCACAACTGCGAACAACTCGCGTTTCGTGTTTTTGTCACCTTATTCGGAATCGTATTTTCGAAAATACATATTTCCTGTTTGCCGATCCGCCTGGACAGCAGGCACAGGCCCAAACCAGAAATCGCGCGTGGCTGGTTTAACACGGGCATCGTATCTAAGACGTGATACGTTATGCTTAGTGCCGCTTAATCTCAGACGCCTTGACGCCACTTTAGAAGAGATCGAAAGGGCGCCGGAATCACTGCCATATTATCTCCAAAAGCCGGTGAGGGAAGCTATTGAACTTGCGTACTATGATCTTCAAGCACCCATTGAGAGGCACCTTCTTTCCATTGGTTCAGCTGCCAGAGTTCTTGAGGAATCTGGCATGCTGCACCGTTGCATCCAGATAATTGAAGATGTCGTTCAAGTCAGGCGTCGACTTATGGTTTTCAAGGTTGCGCGGAAATTTCCCGCCCTGCTCCAGTCCGATGTCGCTTCGAGTTACTTGGACAGTGGCCTCGCGACACTTGAAGAAGGTGTCAGCATCACAGAAACGCTCGGCCGAATGCGCCATGCCAAGTCGGTTATCAGTTTGGCACATGTGAATGACGAGCTCCATGATCGGGTGCTTAATGGTCTGAATGCGGGAGCGGTCAATATCATAGAAGACAACAAGATTCACCGAGAGATTTTCAGTCATGGTGAGAATGCGCTCTTCTTCAGATACGACGACGACAGTCTCCGCGAGGCACTCGATCTCGTCTTCTCAGTGCCGTCGCGAGCCTTCCAAATTGCCGAGGCAGGATTTGCGCTAAGAGATGACCCTCGGCTGCGCTTCGGAGGCTTTGGTAATTTCCTGCCATACGGCAAGCCTCAGCGGCCCAGTTTGTTAGGTGACGAACTGGTTCACTCACCTGTCAACGAGTTAGATCTCGCGCCGCTTCCATGATCGTTGGGCGGTCAAGTCATCGGACTTTGACAGGGTGATAGAGCAGGTCGCGCTCGCCGAATTGGTCTGGGGCCTCGTGGAAATAGGCCGTATGGGTGACCGGGCGGAAGACGAAGGTTCCCGGTGATCCGCTGGGGGTATCCGGCGAGTTTCGATAGTTTTTCATGTACCATGCTGGTGGACAGAACGGACCACTTCCACCCAGATCCTCGATGTGAAGACCATGATAGTTGGCTACAGACGGAATCAAGGCCTCGAAGTGGCCCTGCCAGCGGGCATCGCGCACAGTGTCACGGTAACGACCGAGTAAAGGCCGCGAAAAGCGGGCAATTGGCAAAAAACCGCGAAGCTGACTGTCAAAAGCCACCTCCGGAGGGCAATTGAAGCTCGACCAGTTAGCCCAATGTGGTGAGTGCGTTCGAGGATAGATACTCGTTGCCAGCAGGTCTGCTCGGCTTTCCATGGTGCGTGCGAATAAGCAGCGCCAATCGCCAGCGAAGTCCACATCATATTCCACCATCCACAGAAATTCGTAGCGCGCGAGCGACGGATGCAAACAAGCCGCAATCGAGATCAGGTCGGCATAGCCTTCGTTATAGGGCAGTCCGCGATTCAGCCGCTCAGCGTGCCGTCGCGGCAACAAGCGCGCGCCGTCCGCGGCGGTAATTATTTGATCAGCCTCCAGGCGCGATCGCGTTGGGGTCGATTGGTGCAAGCAGAAAAATGCATCGATCAGGCCTGCAGTTTCGCGTCGCAGCCGCTCAAAATGGCGTGTAATCGCCGGAGATTCGATATGCGTCAATAACAAGACCGCCTGGCGCGAAGCACTCATCAATATATCCGACGGATCCACGTCAACCGAGAAAGGACGCCGCGCCTGAACCAACGCGCAGCCCGCATGAGCCTGCCCGACACATTGAGGGTCCTAAGTCCTTGCTCAGTTCGGGAACCGTGAAACTCGAACACCAGATAGCGCGCCGGCGAAGTACCGGCGTTCCTCATGCCGTGGGGCGTATCGGCGGGATAGTAGATCACGTCGAACGGCTCAGCGATCCGGTCGATCGTCTCGATGCGACCCGAAAGCACGACAATAGCGACGTCGTAGGCGTCGGTATGGGGCGCATATCCCGCGCCTGTCTTGAGATCCGTGAGGTGGCCGTGCAGCTTGTCGAGATAAGCGGTCGGATGCTCGAAGATCAGCTGCGTCACGAACCCTTGTGCGCCGGGCAGCGGAAAGGTCTCCGAATGGTAGAATGCGGGGCTCCGCGGTTGACCGGTGCGACGGTCGGCCCCACGCCACTTGAACATCAGATAGGTGATCGGCGCAGTGCCGGGATTGCGAATGGTGTGGTAACGCTGGCGCGCCGGATAATAGACGAACGAGCCTGCACACAAAACTTCGGCGCGCGCGCCGTCAAAACTGGGACCGTCGGCAATCACAATCTCGGCCTCGCCGTCTAGGATAATCAGTAGTTCCTCCTCCGCATGCTGATGCGGCGGGTGCGGGCAATGTGAAGCGCTCAAGACCGAGAAATGGCAGGCCATCTGCTCGCACACCGGCGTCGCTGCAGCGAACAGCGGATAGGCGCACCATTTTGTAACCAAATCTTCCTCAGCGGGAAGCCGGATGGTCTGCAGCACCGGCGTCAGCATCGTGTCTCAGCCGTAAGTGGAACGCCGCGCTGGGCGTTGGCTATCCCGGTACGGTCAGCCTGAGAGCTACGGATCGGATTGGGTAGCGTCAGCGGCCGGCGATAGGCCGAACACATCGCGCAGAACGGCTCATCTTCAAGCGCCAGGAAATCGTCAAGTTCGCGCTCGGTGCAGTCCCCCTCAAGCGGGGTATAGCGCAGATAGAAATCCCATTTCTCAGAGAGTCGATATTTGGCCTTCTGCAGTTTTAGATAAGCGAGCGGTGCACATTTCCAAAGCTTGCCTTCAAAGAGCTGCTTGCCGTGGCGCGCCGGGCAGATCTCCCAGCTCGCCCGCTGCGCACCGTCCTCGAACGGTTGCATCGTCTCGCCGAAGCCGTGATAGCGCCGGGTCCAATTGTTGAAGGATCGGTCGACCTCGGCCCTCGTTCCATACTGCTTCTGCCAATGCGCGATCAGCTCCATCGACGGCTGCAAACGCGCCTGATACTCCGGCGAGTCGTGGTGGATCGCGAGGCAGATGACGATGCGACGATCCGCGGCCATCAGGACGGGCAGCTCGGGATGGCGATGCAGAAAGAAGCCGTTCGTGCGAATGCAAATGAGGGCCTGCGGCCAGTGCCGCCGCGCCAGTCTGACGAATGCTGACAATTGCGAATGTATAGTCGGCTCGCCGCCCAACAGATCGAACCGGTCGACGTCCACGCGGCCACTCCATGTGGCCATCCAACGATCGGCTTCGTCCAATTCGAGGTCGCCATGGTGATTGTGATTAGAGTAATGAGAACAGCTTTCGCACGCCAGATTGCAAGCATGGGTGACATGCAACTCGAGCCGTTCGATGCGGCGGCGCCGATCTTTCCGGCCGTATCGCCGCCATCGCGATCGCAGGGCTTCCAGGACCATAGTGAGAAGGATAGCATTACGCGGTCACACATTGAAAGGTGCGCCCACGGATGCGGACAAAATGTACCATCTCTTCAGAGCGCGATTGTCTTCGTGCCGATGAGCGTCTTTCGGATTTCCCCGCGCCGTGATGCTTAATCACATGCTCGATCTGCCGCGGCGTGCTCGCCGACGATTTGCGCGCATCAATGATTGGATCACGCAGCGGCAGCCGGTCACGCCGCCGCCGCAGGTCACGCCGCAATATTTCTATGTTACCGGTTGCGACCATCCCAACGACCGCGTCTATTGGGAAAATCTGAAGGAGTATTTCGACGGCGTCGGCGTGGCGACGCGCCAGATCGTGCTGGCAAACGAGGGCGGCCAACGGCCAGAACTCGGGCAATGCCTCAACGGCGACGCGATCGCGGTGATCGGCCACAATTGGCAGCTCGACCATTCCTGGATCCGCGGCACGCCATTCCTAGCGCTCGCCGCGCTCGCGAAAATCCCAGTCATCCAATGGTTTCATGATCATCCGAGCGCGATCTGGCCGCGGCTGATGCACTCGACCGCAACCAACAGTCGGTTTCTTTTCCAGTCCGCTTATTCCGAGCGCTATTTCCGTCGCTTCATTCTGCCGATCTGTGCGAGCGGCTGGACCGCAGGCACTGGACCAACCCGATATTCGCGCATCGCCGAATGCCGGCACGACGATTATATGGCACGCGTGATTAAATGCATTCTGCCGTTCAATCTGCGACGGCTCGGCGGCACTTTAGCCGAAGCCAACCAGCGGCTGGAGGCGTTACCTGCCGAGCTTCGCGCAGCGGCAAGCGCGGCGATTGAATCGGCCTACCACGACCTCCTCGCCCCAATCGAGACGCATTTCTTCAATGATGCACCTCCGCCGCAATTGTTGGACAAGCCCGACCGGTTCCATCATTGCATCCAGATCATCGAGGAAATCGTCCAGATAAAACGTCGCCTTGAGGTTTTTGCGGTCGCAGCCGCATTTCCAGTACTTATCCAGTCGGACATCACGCCACCTGGCGTGGCCGACAACGGCGTTGCCACCATCGATCTCGACGTCAGCATGGCAGAGACTGCGACGCGCTTTAAGAACGCGCGCGCCGTCGTCAGCCTCTCGCATGTCAACGACGAGATCCACAACCGCACCCTGAACGCGTTGAATGCCGGCGCGGTCAATATCGTTGAGGACAATGCCGTGCACCGGCGTTTCTTCACGCACGGCGTCAATGCGCTGTTATTCCGCTATGGTGACAACAGTCTTCATGAGGCGCTCGACCTCGTTTGTTCGCGGCCTGACCGCGCCTATGAGATCGCGCAGGCCGCGATGGCGCTGCGCGATGATCCGAGATTGAAACTTGGCGGCTTTGACAATTTTGTTGCCTTAGCAGGCTAAACACGTCCGTAGGGCATGCGCACCACGATGGAGTGGCTACTGCGGCCTCAAGAGCTTCATATTAATCACGCTCAAGCTCTTTGAGCCGAACGCGCGGGATCGTGAGCGCGTCGAACAGGCTCAACCCGATGGCGCGGGCAGACGATAAACGCGCCGATCTATCGCTCTTGCGTCAACTAACGCTGTTTAGTGCAACTCGGAGACAAGCTTCATATATTCCTGCTCCGACCATGCTCGGGCGGTGCGGGTGTGTACATTGCCGTACGAGCCGAGCGATAGCGCAAATTTAGCGACGTTGTCGCCGTTCGCTGCTTCGACGAAGCTGACGAGATCGCTTTCGCCATTGGTCAACCAAAGCTGCTTAATCTCAACCCCGAGTTTCTTGCCGAGATCGCGGGCCGCCTTCACACGTTTCTTAGCGTCCTTGATTGTACGAATTCCCTGATCGGTCCATTTCATCGATATCATGAATGTTTGCATAAGAGCCTCCCTAGGGTGTTGTGCGTTCCTTCCCGCCGCAATTATGCACGGGGGTTTGGCGCGAACAAGGTGAGAGCGTCGCTTAATGCAGCGTGGTCCTGCCACAGCAATGTTTGAATTTTACCCCTGATCCGCATGGACACGGATCGTTGCGCCCAATCTTTGGCAGAGTGCGGCGGAAAGTGGTGGCGTTGCCGTAAAGTTTCTTTTCAGCCATTCGCTGTGCTTCGAAGTAGCGGTAAATGCTCGTCACCCCTGCAGCAGCACCCACAATCAGTTTCTCGCGTGCCTCGGCGCTGATTGGTTCCTTGAATGGACGCATTTCAGGATCAGGGTCATGCTCATGTGCCAAGGCTAAAATCGGCACGAGCCATCCCCCTTGGTCCTCATCCTCCATGACAGCAGCCCATTCTGCCTTGCGTAGCTCCATTCCACGGATGAACCCATTTGCCCAATCGTTGGCCGAGGTAATCCCATTGTCATCTTGGACAAGCAAAGGCAGGAACACGTCGCCCGAATGCAAAGTTTCGGCGATGTAGTTCCAATGGCGCATGATCAAAGACAAAAAATCCTCCAAAACGGGCTGCGCGCTGAAGGTATCCTCGAGGATGATGTCGTCGCCCCAAATTACGGGAAGATATTCGCTTGGGAGCACGAGATCGGGACCGCAAATTAAGGCCGCCAGGAAGCCATCGAGCTGTTCCAGGTTCATCGAACGCGTATCGCCAAAGCGTTTGAGGACCCCGCTAAGTCGCTCCAATTCCGCATCGGTCAATGGCTGTGGATTCACGGTGAGACCTTGGTGATTCTTGGGCAATTCAAACATCGGTGGATGTGAAAGTCATCCCTTCACATCGTCCGACTATGCCTCACTTTTCAGGCGGCAATGACATTACTGTTTTGGGGTCATGGCGATACTCGGACGGGGACGCCCAATCGAAATTCATTCGAGTGAGCCGGAATTTTTCGAAGGTCCCTTAGCCGCACTTGCGATCTGTTCCAAAGTTAAAACACCGACTGCAATATGCGCACAGAGGCGGCAAAGGCGCCAGCTTTAGCATGTCGACCTAACCGTTTAGCGAGCGGCGCCAGCGGCCCAAAAATAGCGGGATTGCGGAATTTATCGCTGCGCGGAAATTCCCGCTTGAGCCGAAAAATGTATGCGCCACAAGGAATTGCGGCCGGGACGCGTTATGGTAAATTTTTCCTTTTACCTTTGCATAAGGTTCCAATGCCCATATCGGGGGCATGAGCCGCATTTGTAAAACGTGTCAACATCTCAAGCGCCCCGACATCGACCGCCGCCTGGCCGCCGGCGAGCCGCTGGCACGCGTCGCCGGTGAGTACGATCTCAATGTTTCGAGCTTGCATCGGCACCGCACGAATTGCCTGAAACTGGGCTCGTCCAATGCGATCATGAAGGACGCGGCGCGCGGCACGGCGGCAATCGCGCTATTGCCGTCGAAGGAGACACTGGGCGGTGCTTATCTCGAGTTACGCAATCGAATTGATCAGATTGTAACGCAGGCCGAGCAACAGGGCTCGCTGGCCGTTGCCGTCTCCGGGCTGAACTCGATCCGCCAGACACTCGATAGCCTATCGCGACTGGCCGGACATGATCGCGCGGGCAGCACCCAGGTCAATGTCGCGGTGCAAACCAACGTCCAGTTCGAACCAGCACAGATCGCTGAACGATTGATCAGGCGCTTTGATCAGGAGCCGGAACTAAAAGCGCGGATTGCGCAAGCGATTTTGGAGATTGACGATGAACAAACTGCGTGAAGTTGCCTATCGAGTTGATCCGACGCTGTGGGTGCGCGAGGTGCTAGGCATCAATACATACGCTTGGCAGCAGACATTTCTGCGCTCGCACCGCGGGGCTTCCATTCTAGCCCTGACGGGGCGTCAAGTTGGCAAGACCACGACCGCGGCCTGGGCGATTGCACATTGCATGCTGTTTACGCCAGGGTCGTTGTCGGTGATCGGCTGTCCGGCGCAGCGGCAGAGCGCGGAAGCGGTACGGCGGGTGCGTGAGGTTTTGGTCAAGGCAGGCGCCAAGTTTAAGAGCGACAACGTTTATGGGCTCGAGATTGAAAATGGTTCGCGGGTGCTGGCGCTACCGAGCAGTGATGACTCAATCCGCGGATTGACGGTCGACGGCTGGATCGTGGCGGACGAAGCCGCCCGACTGCCGAATGATCTGATCGCCGCGCTGCGCCCGATGCGGGCCCGTCGCCCCGAAGCGCGGTTTGCCATGCTGTCGACGGCGTGGAGCCGCACCGATCCATTCTGGACCGCTTGGGCGAGCGACGATGCGACCTGGATCCGGCTGAAAGCAACCGCAGACGCCAACCCCGAGCTGTTTGCCAAGGAGTTCCTAGAACAGGAGCGGCGCGTGCTCGGTGAACATGCCTACAACCGCGAATATCTCGGTATCCCCGGCGGTGAACAAGCAAGTCCGTTCACCTGGGAGTTATACGACCGCGCGACGCATATCCACGAGCCTGTGGTGCCACCCGGCCCAGCATTTCGCCCGCGTCAGGCGACGCAACCGGTGCCGGTCGCAAATCCGTTCCACCAGCTCAAAGTAAGGGGAGTAGTGCAATGACATTCAAACGCGATGAACCCAATACCTGGCTCGCTTTCGATCCTCTTATCATTGCCCATGATGTCGGGCGCAGCCGCGATCGCTCGACCGCTGTCGTCGGCGGCAACAGTTCGTTCCAGCCGCGGTTGCTTGGAATTATAGAATTTGGGGAGCTACCACTGGGGCTATACGGAAGTGCGCGAGCGAGTGCGCTCGCTAGGATTGATCGGCGTTACAATTCTAATGCGCTGATCGTCGCGGATCTCAGCAACGACGCAACCTACGCCGAAATTCTGTTCGAGACATATGGCCCGCGTGTGATCGGCCTGCAGATAAGTCGTCATGGCGATGGCATGAATTTCGAACGGCGGCCCGTTAAAGGTGGCGCTATATTGGTTTACACAATTGGTCGAAACTATCTCATCGAACTATTCCACTCTGAACTACAAGCCGACCAAGTTCGTTTTGTTGATGGACCGGATAGTCGACGCGCTTATGCGCAACTTGAAGGCCTCGAAACGGAGCTGCGTGACAGCGGCACAGTCTATAAATGCCTACCAGGGCAGCACGATGATCTTGGCATCTCATGCGCAATGCTGGCATGGGCGGCGCAACATCCACACTTAAGGGCGTGGGTTCGCCCCATCGAGGACGGGCGGCGACCGCGTCGGCAGCGGGAACAAATCAGTTGGAACGCTTGGACATGACCACTGCACACGTTACGCACTGTCGCTCTCGCTACGGCTGATCATTTTTTTCTGTCGTGGTTAGCTCCGCCGCCAGTGGTCGGCTAATGTTCACGGATGCGATCGCCGAGTTCTTCAGCCTATTTGGCATGACCATCTGCACCAGCTTGGCGACGCACTAGATCTGCCGGAGCGGCAGGTCACCTTCAACTCCACGCAGACTGCGAGCAGACGACGCCAGCTGTCGGTCTTTGCTGCCATGTCGCGCTCCGCCTGCCTGTGGCGTTGCTGCAAAGCGCGGCGAATGTGGAGCAAGGAGGACGCTATGCCAGAACGTAGAAGCAATCGCGTTGACCGACGTCGCTTTCTCGGTGGGTCGGATGCTCGAATCGTCATGGGTGATGACGAGGCCGCCCTGGTGCGGCTGTGGCGGGAGAAACGCGGGGAGGTCGGGCCAGAGGACCTTTCTGGAAACCTCATCGTCCAACTCGGGGCGGTCACTGAGGAGCTTAACCGGCGCTGGTATGAGGCCACTACCGGCCAGGTGATCACGGACGTGCAACGGCATGTCAAACACGCGGCGCTGCGGTGGATGGGGGCGACACTGGACGGCCGTGTAGAGAGCACCGGCGCGGTGTTCGAAGCCAAGTTCATGCTGCCGTGGTCGTTCTCGGAGGAGGCCGCGGCCGAGAAGTACATGCCGCAGCTGCAGCACAATATGTGGGTGGTGGCGGCAAAGTCGGCGGTGCTTTCGGTCATTACTGGGGGCGGCAAGTGGGTGGAGATCACGGCGCATGCCGATCCGCTCTACCAGCACCTCATCGTCACCGCGGAGCGAAAATTCTGGCGCTGCGTCGAGAGCGGCGAGCCCCCTCGCCTCTTTGGGATCGAGCCGCCAAAGCCACGGATTGAGGCCATCCGCATTGTCGATATGAGCACATCCAATGCCTGGGCTGAGTTCGCCGGGATATTTGCCCGCACCCGGTCCGCGCATCTCGAACATGAGCAGGCCAAGGCCGAACTGAAGGGTTTGATGCCGGAGGATGCCAAGGAGGCGATCGGCCATGGCATCCGGGCGAAGCGCTCTAAGTCGGGGGCGGTGAGCTTCGATCTTCTCAGCGTGGAGGGCGGCCGTGCATAGGTCCAGTCCATCCATTGCCAGCCTGGCCGCGGCCTTGGCCAAGGCGCAGGCCGAACTGGTCAATCCGGAGAAGTCGCTCACAGCCACGATTGCCTCGGGACACCGTGGCGGCCCTGAACAGAGCTTCCGCTATGCCCCGCTGTCGAGCGGGCTCGATATCGTGCGCAAGACCCTAGGCCAGCACGAGATCGCAACCGTGCAGACGACCGCCATCGACCAGACGGCAGGGCTGGTCAATCTGACCACGGTGCTGGCGCATGCTTCCGGGGAATGGATCGCCTCGGACTGGCCGGTCTGCGCCATTGCCGACACCGCGACCCCGCATCGGATGGGGGCGGCGCTGACCTATGCCCGGCGCTATGCGCTGTTCACGCTCGTTGGCATCGCCGGCGAGGACGATGGCGATGCGCCCGACCTGACAACCCCGGGGCAGCAACCGTCTTGGCCCCAGCGGCCGAAGCAGGGATCACAGGACCGATTCAATGGCGGAGATGGGGGCGGAAGACCTGGCGGCGACGGTAGTGGCGATGGTAGCGGCTGTGGGCCGAATGGTAGCCGACGCCACGGTCCTCGAACCCCAGTTGTGCGCCATGACGGGAAGCCCGATTCCCATGCTGCCCGGCTAATGCTTGAAGCCGAGCCCTCGGCAGAACTGCGCGATCGCCTCCTGGGGGAGCTCGATGGTTTTGCCGGCGCCGATGAGGCTGCGGTCTGGGCGCAGCGGTGCCTGCCGGAAAAGAACAGGCTAACAGCAGATGATGCGCAGCGTGTCGAGGAAGCCTTCAAGGCCAGACTCGCGAGCTTTGCGGCTGCCCCCTCAGCTGAACCTCAGATGGCAGAGAAGGCCGAGAAGCTGCCGGTGCTGCCTGGCCCGCAACCGGCCGAGCCGAGAAAACGATCACGCACCAAGGGGATCGTTAAAGCCGCGCTGACCTTGCCGGAGCCGCGCCGGGTTCGCGACCGCGACCACGTCAGATACGTGGCCACGAAGCCTTGTTTGGTCTGCGGCCGAAGTCCGTGCGATGCGCATCATTTGCGCTTTGCCCAAAGCCGAGCGCTCGGACGTAAGGTTAGCGATGAATTCGTCGTTCCTTTGTGTCGTGGACATCATCGCGAAGTCCATGGATGTGGCAACGAAGGAAATTGGTGGAGAGGTACTGGGGTCGATGCCCTGGCCGTTGCCAGAATGCTGTGGCTAGAAACCCACCTGGTATCAGCCGATCCATGACCTTTGGTGATGATGCAATGTTCCTTGGCTTACCGACGATGCCGCAATAACTCTTTGGGCGCGCTGCCGCCACGATCACGGACTAGCTGGTACAGTTCATCAATATCGCGCAATCGGCCTTTTAGGATTTTCGCGGCTCGTTCCAGATCGGCCGCAATGTCCTGCATCGATGCCCGAGGGGCCCCGTCAAGTTGCGCCGGGTCTTTGATCTGGTAGCCACTCCAGGCAACGAATTTTTCCAAAAAATAGTTGAGCGCATAAACGTTGTCCCGGGCTAGCTCTTCTGTATTCAGCCGGCCCAGGAGCCAATTCATCCTGATTTTGAGATCCTTCGGATAAGACGAGATATCGATTGCGGCGGCGTTGAGATGGGTCTTCGGCGGCAGCCCCACATCGCGACCGATGACAAAGTTCGTAATCGCCCGGCGAATCGACACTTCGTTGAGGCTTTCGGTCGCGATCTCGAGATGCTCGTCGAACAAAGACAAATACTGCTGCACCAACGCGTGAGTCTTGTCGTAGTACCAGGCAAACTTTTCCAAGAGCGACAACCGATCCCACTCTGCCCGCGACATTTCACCGAAGTGAAATGCTGCCATACGTTTAACCACTGCGGTGGGGTCGGATGAATAGTAGCCGTAGGCCGTCGGAAACATTTCACAGTTCTTGATCAAACTGGCGATGCATGCATCCCGGTCGGCACGATATAGGTGTATAATTTTCAATTCCCTGCCGTAATATTGCGCAAAGAACGGCAGAACCGCGGCATATCCATTGCCGACGATACTGTCGTAGGGGCAAGCCGCGACCATGCGCTCGATCTCACCCGCGTGGCAGTCGCTGTCGCTTTCACAGAGATCGCAAAACGCCTGATATATTTCTCGGCAGCAATACTCGTGCATGGATTGCCAGCTGCCGGAGGCGGCAAAAACATGCTGAGTCATCTGATTGAGCGATTGCGTTCCGTCTCGGCCTGTTCCGACCGAAAGCACCTTTAGCTTCGGCCGAGTTCGCAGACGATAAGCTCTGTCCACGACATCATTGGCGAGCGCCATGTTCGCTCTCGGTTCGCTGGTTGGCGCCCCCCAAACCGGCCAACTTTGAACGCCTATACGATTCGAATTTCGATCGTCAACGAGAAAGCCAAGTAATCAACAATCGGCGGCGTTTAAAAGGAATTTGCAGCCCCAAGCGGCGCGTGGCCACGAAGCCTTTTTTGGACTACGGGCCGAGCGCTCGGATTGGTGGGAAAGTACCGGGGTCGATGCCCTGGCCACCGGCAGAATGCTGCGGTTAGAAGCACACCCAAATCAGCCAATCCATGACCCTTGGTGATGATGCAATGTTCCTAGGCTTGCCGACGATACCGCAATAACTCTTGGGGTACGCTGCCACGACCGCGAGCGAGTTGGTATAGTCCATCAATTTCGCGCAAACGATCATTTAAAATTTTTGCGGCTCGGGCGAGTTCAGCCGCAATCTTGCGCGGATGCTCGAGTGGCTCCGTCAAGTAGCGATGCGTCGGTGATCTGGTAATCAGTCCACGCAATAAATTTTTCCAAAAAGGAGTTGAGCGCATAAACATCATCCTTCGCCAGCGAGATATCGATTACGGAGGCAGATGTGGCAATACGAACTTCATTGTCTGGTCTGATGTTAGGCTGGTGCCGAAAACTCATCTCAACGGCACGGCCGATATCCGATCAGGCCGCCCACCCGAAACGATCCCGCATTGTGGTCGGAGTCACGGCTGTCAGGAACTCCGCCCGTTTCGATGGAAAGACCTCCCGCCACTCATCGAGGCGCCCAGCGCGGAAATGATGGTCACCGCCAGCATTCATGGCGTTTTCCCATGAAAAGTGCTCCTCATGGCCGCCATAGAACTCGAGGTATCGTCGCGTGAACGCGGGCCGATCGCGTACGAAACCCTCAAATGTAGAGAACATGACGTTCAGCTCTGACTCAGCATCGATCCAGCCCTGGATCCAATTAAGACGGGAAAAAAAGAAACTGAGCATTTGATCGATCCGCTCGCCCACCGACCGCTCATGGAACTTGCTTCGCGCGAGTTCGGGCGTTTCGTTCGGATACCGCACGACGTGATGCAACATCGACAGCAGCGATTGCCGAGGGTCGCGGACGTGTACGATGATCTTATCAATTCCGGCCGCCTTGAACCGTTGAATATTCACCGCTGTCGGATCAAGGTGGGTCGAATAGCATGCACCACCGCGCGCATAGTCGCGCGCAAAGCTCTCGATTACCACGAGCGACGAAATGGAATAGGCGAAGCTTGGCAGGCTAAATCCAGAGTTAAAGATGTTCGCGACGGGAACCGAGGCGGACTTGCCCTGAGTTACGACAACCATGCTGGGCAAGCCCTTGGATATGTTGGCCTCGCGCAACTCGACAAGCCGTCGGATCTGCGCCGGATCATCGTCTGCCAGCAGATGCATGTTGGGGAAATCGGCAAGCAAGCCATCCAGCAGAGGGACGAACTCGGCCGCACGACATGTAACGCATATACACCTAGCCAGCGGCCCGCTGGCCCTTGTCATGAAGTGACGAAAGGCCGCTTCCGGGTTGGCTCGAATCGCCTCCGCAAAGGCGTCGCACGCCGCGCCGAAGTTTTGCCGCTGGTATTGCGATTCAAAGTTTACAAAGTATCGCCCCACATCGGACAGCGGTCCCATTTCAGACATGCTCCGTCTCGTGCTGGTCCTCGCCCCCAACGCCTCGACGTACGCATTTTGACCGAACTCCTCTCGATGCCCTGACGAACACGCGTCAAGAGGCACATAGGTTGTCAAGAAATGCCTGTTCAGAGTTTCCCATAGCCACAGAATCATTATAGCTGAAAATAGCATAGCTGAAAGTAGCATGGTTCAAAAGTGCTACCTTACGCCGCGAAGCAATGAAGCCTTGAGCATAGTGCGAAACGGACGCGCGAAGATTTCGAGCACCAGGAACCACATACACGGCCGCGCTGATCGAACCTTACACAGCGTGCAGCTACCGCGCCTGTCGGATTCACGATTTCGCACAACGCCGAGTCTCAAAAGCCTGACAGCAGCAAAACCAAGAGCAGCAGTTTTTACTATCTTTCGCTGCCTGCTCGGCTGGCGATTTCGCGCAATGGCGAAAGCAGATAATCGATGGCACGCCGGCGTCCGGTCTTGATCTCCACCGAGACGCCCATGCCGGGGATCAAGGCGACCTCCTTGCCGTCGATATTGAGCGAGCGCTGCCCCACTTGGATCGTGGCTGGGAAGACCAGATCCTGCGTCTTCGCCGGCGAGCTCGGCGCGGATGACTGCGTCTTCGCGGCATTGGCAGCATCGCTGAGGACAGTTGCATCGCGCTGGTCGACGGCGTCGCGGGAGACTTTCTCGACGACGCCATTGATGGTGCCGTAACGGGTGAAGGGAAAAGCGTCGACCTTAATCACCGCTGGTTGGCCGACCTCGACGAAGCCAATATCCTGATTCTCGATCATCGCCTGGACCTCGATCGAACCGCCGAGCGGCACGATCGTCATCAGGGATTGTCCGCTTGCGACCACCTGGCCCAAGCTTGAGACTGCCAATTGCTGTACCGTTCCGCTGATCGGCGCCCGCAGCTCAGTGTGATCGGCCTTCGATTGGGCCTTGATCAGATCCTGCTGCAGGTGATCGCGCTTCCGCTCCGCCTCGGCGAGCTTCTGCGATTGATCGGCGACGAATTGCGCAATCGCCTCTTCGCCTTTGCGTTCGAGAGAGCGCATCGCCGCGTCGGTTTCGATCAATTGGCCGCGATCCCCGGTGTCCGTCGTGATCTGGGTTGCCAGCTGCTCCAGGGATTCGATGGTCTGCCCGCGCGAACCCGAACCCATAGCATCCAGTTTCTGCCGCATCTCGACCCGTTCCTTGGCAAGTTCGATCAGCTTTTCCCGGGCAGCAATCGTCGCGACCAATCGTTCCTTCGTCGCCACTTTTTCGGTGAGTTGAGCCTTGAAACTGGTGATACTTGAACGCAATTGTGCAAGGTCTGCGGTAAGGACGCTTTCCTCGCGGCGGCGCACGGGATCGCTGATGTCCGTCGCGAAATCGATCGGTAAGGGTTCAAGCGTCTCGGTGTGGGCAGCGGCAATCGCCACCTTGCGTCTCGACGTCTCGGCGCTTGCGGCTTCTAAATCGCGCGCTTGTGCTTCGCGGTCGGCGGCCGTCTCGGTGGGATCGAGCGCGAGCAAGAGGTCGCCCGCATTCACGTGGCTGCCGTTCTCGACATAAATCGCGGTAACGATTCCGGGCTCGAGCGGCTGCACCACTTTGGAGCCGCCGATCGGCTGGAATTTGCCCGGCGCGACCGCATAGATGTCAATCCAGCCGAAATAGGACCAGGTCAGCGCCAGAAAGAATAGGCCGCAGATCGTCAGCAGCAAGGCCCGCGCGATCGGCGACGGCGGGGTCACCAGGATTTCGAGCGACGCCGGCAGGAATTCGCGATCCGTCGCGGTGAGCTGCACTGATTTCGCCGCGGCAGGCGCAGGCTTGGCCGCCGGCGCGGCGGCTTGTGCGACCGCAGACAGCGGTTTGGCCTCGTTCGTTGGGCTCACAAGACTCATCGGTGGTTCAATCGTTGTTTTCTTGCGCCTGAATGCGCCACAGCCTGCCATAGACGCTGTCGGCGCGCGCCAACAGCGATTCGTGCGTGCCTTCCTCCACGATCGACCCATTCTCGATCGCGATGATGCGGTCGCAATGGCGCACAGCGGCGAGGCGATGAGCAATAATGATCACGGTGCGGCCGCGCACGATCTGGCGCATATTGTTCTGAATGGTCCGTTCGCTTTCATAGTCGAGCGCGCTGGTCGCCTCGTCAAAGATCAAGATGCGCGGCTGGGTGGCAAGTGCACGTGCAATAGCGATGCGCTGGCGCTGGCCGCCGGAGAGATTGGCGCCGCGCTCCTCAATTGGACTGTCGTAGCCGAGTGGAAGTTTTGAGATGAACTCGTCGGCGCCAGCGAGCCGCGCCACCGCGATCACCTGCCCGCGCGGCATGCCGGGATTGGCGAGTGCGATGTTGTCGTGGATCGAGCGGTTGAACAGCACGTTCTCCTGCAGCACGACGCCGATCTGCCGGCGCAGCCAGGCGGTGTCGACCTGGCCGATATCGACGTCGTCTATCAGGATCTGGCCGCGCTCCTGTCGATAGAGTCGCTGCAGCAGCTTGGTCAACGTCGACTTGCCGGAGCCGGATGGCCCGATGATGCCGAGCACCTGACCGGCCGGAATCGCCAGGTTGATGTCCCGGAGTACGACCGCACCGTCGGGCTTATAGCGAAACGTCAAATCCGAGACTTTTATTGCGCCGCGCGCCGGTGGCAGGTGCGCGCTCGCCAAGCGCTGGCTCTCCGGCGGGCTGTTGAGGATGTCGCCCAGCCGCTGTACGGAAATCTGCACCTGCTGAAAATCCTGCCACAGCTGCGACAATCGCAAGATCGGCGCGGCGGCCTGGTTCATGATCATGTAGAAGGCGACCAAGCCGCCGACCGTCAAGTCGCCTTCGATCACCGCCTTGGCGCCGAAGAACAGCACCGCTGCGGTCGTCGCCTTGTTCACATATTGAATGGCATTCTGGCCGAGGTTGCTCAGCATCACGGCCTGAAACGAGGTCTTCACATAGGCCGCCAGCCGGTCCTCCCATTCGTTGCGCAGGATCGGCTCGACCGCAGCGGCCTTCAAAGTCTGGATGCCAAACACCGATTCGACCAGGAACTGCTGGCTTGCTGCGCCGGTGTTAAAGCGCTGGTTGATCTTTTCGCGAAGTGTCGGGCGGATCATGAAGGCGATCAAAAGATAGATCGGAATTGAGATCAGCACGACCAACGTCAGCGTCGCCGAATAAAGAAACATCACGGCAACGAAGATGACCGCGAACAACAAATCGATCGCCGAGGATAGCCCCTGCCCTGTCAAAAAGCTGCGGATGGTCTCAAGCTCGCGCACGCGGGCGACCGTCTGGCCTGCGGCGCGCGTTTCGAAATAAGCGAGCGGCAGCCGCAGCAGATGATCGAACAGGCGGCTGCCCAGCTCGACATCGATGCGGCTCGTGGTGTGACTGAGGGCGTAGGACCGTAAATATTGCAGCGTGACGTCGAATATACCGATCGCGGCAAGGCCGATAACGACGACCACCAAGGTCGACATGCCTTTGTGCACCAGCACCTTGTCGATTACGATCTGGAAGAAGAGCGGCGTGACCAGCGCGAACAGCTGCACGAACAAGGAGGCGACCAGCACGTGGGCGAGCGGCACCCGGTAGCGCCAGATCGAAGGCAGGAACCAGCGGAAGCCGAACAGCGCCGGATCGATGCCGGCACCACCCCAGCGCCGTGTCACCAGGATGACTTCGCCATCCCAAACCGCCGCGAGGGTCTCCGGACTGTGGTCCTCCAGGGTCCGGTTGAGAGGATTGCCTATCCGCAGCTTACCGTCCGGGTGGCGTAGCGCGAGAATGCGATAGGCGCCGTCCTTCATGCGCAGGATCGCCGGCATCGGAACGGACGCGAGACGATCGACCTTTTGCGCCTTTAGAACGTGAGACTTCAGGCCAATACGTTTGGCCGCGCGGACAATGTCCTCGCTGCCGGCGAGACGAGAGCCTAGCCCGAGGTCGTGAGCAAGCTGCAGAGGTTCCGCGGCGATGCGGTAGTGGCCGGCGATGGTCGCCAGCGAAAGGAGCCCGGCATCGGGTCGAGGCGGCAGCGGCTGTACGTGAGCCTCACCGGCGCCGCCTACGCGCTCTGTGGTTACGGCAAGAGAGGCGCCCGGGTCCGGCGCCGCCGCATTTTCGCGCGCCTCCGGGGCGTTGCGAGGCCGGTTCAGCGGAGGCACCATCTCATACCCTGGGTTAGGCTGGGACCGGCCTGGGCTCGGCTACGACCGGCGTTTCGTGCCCTTCCAAAGCTCCAGCACCGACGGCCATAACGATATAAGGGTGATGTTATCAAGTGGTTATTGAATCCTGAGCCGCATTTTGCGCGCTGGCATTAGATTCTAATCAAGATTTCTCCACAATGTTAGCGGAAGCGTGATGTTTAGAGCCTATTTCAGCCTGCCGGGGGGTATAAGAGCTGTTGCTCAGCCCCCTGAATGACGATCGGGTAACCGCGCCCGCTTCCGTCACATTAACGGCTTGAGGCTAGCTTAATGCGCTCAAGGGCATTTTGAGGGGCTCGGTATGATCATCAACCTTGAACTCGACTCGGCAGCTCAGGCAGCGCCGGCGGCGGTCAAAGCCATATGGCAGGAGGCCGCCAATATTATTGGGTCGATGTTCACCGACAATATCACGGTGAACCTAAGCGTGGATTGGTCAGGCACCGGGGGTGGCGCCTCGGCCGGTCCCGCGGGTGGCGAGTACGAAAGCTATTCGTCGGTTTACAACTACCTTAAGGGCAGCGCCTCGCCCGGCGACTCTTCGTTCGACTATTTACCGACGCCCGGGTCAGCCAACGCCCCGTCGCAGGTCGCGGTCTGGAATGCGCAGCTCAAGGCCATGGGGCTCATGTCCCCCACCGGCAGTGAAGTTGACGGCGACGTCTTCTTCGATACCGATATTTCACAAAGCTCGCTTCTCGGCGTGGCGCTGCACGAATTCACGCATGCGTTGGGGCGCGTTCCGTTCAGCGACGGAAGCGGTGACCCGGACATTATGGAGCTCGATCGGTTCAGCAGCGTCGGCAATCGCTTGGCCAACGACAGCATACCGGCGCCGACCTCGTATTTTTCGCTCAACGGCGGCTCCTCGAGTTGGGCCGAGTATGGCCAAGGCTCCGATCCAAGCGACTTCCTCAATTCACAGAACTATAGCGGCTATGGCTCGAGCCCGCTGGCGAAGGAAGATCCGTTCGACGAATACTACGACGGCGGCACGCTGCAATATATGACGCCCGCGGATCTCGAACTGATGGATACTCTTGGATTCCATCTGAAGGAGGACGCACCGGCCGAGGACGCCTATGACTTCAATGGCAGCAATTCGGGCGACATTCTGATCCAGAATTCTGCTGGCCAGATTGAATACGCCAACATGGCGGGCGGAAGCTTCCAAGGCTTCGTGACCGTTGTGAGTACTCCGGGCTGGGCCGTCGTCGGCGAAGGAAAGATTTCGGGTAACGTGGACTCTGATATTGTTCTTCAGAGCGGCGGGCAAATGGTTTACGCCGATCTTGTGAACGGTACCCTTTCGAATTTCGTATACGTTGGAAATGTGCCCGGCTACAACGTTGTTGGAGTTGGTGACATCAATGACGACCACTTTGCCGACATTGTGATCCAGAGCTCAGGTGGGCAAATACTTTACGCCAACATGGACAATGGTATCTTCAATGGCTGGGTAAATGTCATTAGTACTCCCGGTTATGCTGTCAAAGCGGTCGCCGACATCAACGATACCGGTTATGACGATATCGTCATCCAGAATTCCGCTGGCCAGATACTTTACGCCAACATGGATAACGGGGTTTTCGATAATTGGGTAAACGTGGGAAGTGCTCCCGGCTATAACGTGGTCGGAGCCGGTGACATCGCTCGTGATGGCTATGCGGATATTGTCGTCCAAGATTCGAGCAACGGGCTTATCGAATATGCCAACATGGACAACGGCGTGTTCAACGGCTGGGTTTCGGTCGCTGATGCTCCCGGCTGGAACGTGATCGGGGTCGAAGACATTCTCGGAAATGGCTTTGACGACATCGTGATCCAGAATCCTATTAGTGGTCAGATCGTCTACGCTAATATGACGGCCGGGGTCTTCAACGGTTGGGTCGCCATCGGTAGCACTCCCGGCTACACCGGTTCCGACAGTCCAGCGTCGACAAGCGATGGATCGGCCGGCTCATCCGGCAGTGGCAGTGAGCAGGTAGCATCCAATTCGCCCGACACGGCTGGTACATCGTCCAGTGGAGGCGACGGAGACAACGGGCAGTACAGCGGAAATTCAACGACGCCGCTCCCTGGACAATCCGTGCCGGTGCCCGCATTCAACGTCGAACCAGCGCCAAATCTTGGATCGCCAAGCGGCAATGGCAACGCGCTTTCTGGCGTCATGGTGCAGGATCCGGAAGGAGCAAATCCCGGATCGCCAAGCGGCGTTGGCAACTTGCTTTCGGGCGTCTTGGTGCAGGACCCGGAAGGAGCAAATCCCGGATCGCCAAGCGGCGATAGCAACGTGCTTTCGGGCATGTTCATGCAGAATCCCGCGCCGCCAAATGGCATCGGCGGTGCGGCAGACTACTTGAACGGCCAAAATGGTTCGCCAGGCGCTGCCTTGCCGACCTCAGCAAGTTGGCTGACAGAAGGTGCTCAGAGCGGTTCGCCGCCAACGAACGGCGCCGCTCAAGTCCCGGGCAATTCTGGACCTGGCAGCAATCCCGCCTCCATCGTCACGGCGGACAATCTGCAGAACCTGCTGCACTCAGGAAGCTAATTGATAATACTAGGCTCCTGAGTCTCTGACGCTTGGCCGATGAACCGAGCGCCGTAATGAGTTGCGCGTAAGGAGCGAGCGGTTGGCTTGCGACTTGCGATGCGGCCCGTCCCCGATAAATCCATTCGCGACAGGGGCTCTTTATTGCATGAGTTGAAGCGACTTGAGGTAGAGACCGAGCATGCGGGGGTCCCCATGGTTTGTTTCAATTTTGGCTGGGACACTGGCGTCCGGCAAATAGAGGCCGAAAATCACCGGGGTACCATCGCTGATGCTGATACTGTCAAGCGGAACTTTGAATACAGAATCCTGATTTTTCAGGTCGTATTCGGCAAGCTTTTTGCCGCCCGACCATATTTCCACACGTTGTGCGTCCAATTTCCCTGGTACCAAATAGGGCATAGCGCGGACGGTGGCATATTTCGGCGCATTAGTGCCAGCTCCAATGTTTACGACGAAACCCATGAAGGCGTTATGTCCTTCGGACCAAACAGCCAGCGGCTCTGCATTAGACCATCCCGAGAGCAATGCGCTTCTATTCTGACCATTGGAGAAATCGAGGATTTGACCCGAGCTCACGTGAGGTAGCGACGCGGCATTGTAAGTCGGTTCATTGATCTGGATTACGTTCCCCTTCAAATAATCCAGAACTTTCAAGGTGGTCAGAAACGCCGCCACGACGAGAACGACGATGCCAAGGGCAGCCACCGCCTTCTGTGTTCTTACCGCGCGCATAGTGAACTCAGTCCTTTGAGCGTTGCCGGAAAATCATTACGCTCGACGTGGGAATTCACTCAGCTTTGCCGATTGCATTTGCGTCGCCTCAGCTAGCGGGATTATGCTAACTGTGAATAACGATCCGCGGCGCCAGTGCATCCGACCAATCTCCGCGCCGACAACTTCGAACGCGGTCTGAATAATCTTTCGACCGCAAAGAGTCAATGTTATGAAGCACGACCCTATATAAAGTAACTTTTCCGCAGTAGCGCGCAATGGCACGTGGGTTGCTGTGCGTTCGCAAATCATGACAATATCCGCCCGCTTCTCGAATAGGAGATTCACCATCAAGGAAGTACCGCTGTTGGCGGTGGAGCAAAAGGCCGACAAGTCGACAGCGCCGACGTTCAAGAAGGTGCTATTCATCGGGCATGCGTTGTTCGACCTTACCGTGCGGCGCCTTGCTAATTGGGTTTATCGATGGCGCCAGAGTGAAGCGTTAGCGCAAAACGATTCATTCCAGGAAGTGCCGACTGATGCCCCGCAAAATCGCATTTGGCTTGCAATTGGCATGGTTGCCGTCTCGGCAATCGTATTCGGGATTTATTTTCTATTCAGCGCGCCCGCGCCACACGCGTCGGAGACGAGCCGCTCCGAACAATTCACGCTAGAGGACGCGCAGCAAATTCCACCGCCTGTGCCTACGTACGACGCGACATCACTGCCGCAGATCGAAGTCGGCAAGACGCTTGAGTTCGGCACCGACGAGGACGACCACCCGCTGCCTTCTAATCGGGCCTTACTCACAGGATGGTCAGTGCCGGAGCTCGGCGGCATCTGGTCGCTCGGCAAAGATGCCGCAATCGGCTTCGTGGTCCACTGCGAGTCGGCCGTTTGTGTTACGGATAATGCCGTCCTGCGATTCGAGGGTATCGCGTTCGTCGTCCCCCGACATACCAAGCAAACAATCGAGGTTTGGGTCGGCCAAAGGAAAGTGGATCAGGTCGTACTCTCAACCACTCAGACCAAATTCACAATTGGCCTCGATGGAGTGGCGATCAAAGATAGCGAGCCGATCATTCTGTTGCTGCACCTACCGGACGCGATCGTGCAAGGAACCGTGACTCGATCGGATGACCCGCGCGAGGTTGCCTTTCGCATCAAAAGTCTTCAATTGGAACTGTAGCAAGCCAGAACAACGTGCGGTCTATTGGATGCTGAACAGCGTTTCGCCTGTCGGAATCAAGGTTTTGGCTGTTGGCTGCTCTAGCATGCCATTTCGGCCACTGTTTCTCTGGCGGCATGCTCCACTTGCAGTCGCGGTGGTACTTGCCGGCGGCTACGCTTATTTACTGGCTTGGTTCAACCGTGTAGATTTTTATCATACAGGTTTTTTCGTTCACGGCCCGGCAGTCACACATTATCAGGTCGCCCGGCTGATATTCATTCCATACTTCGCCTGGACGATCTATTGGGTTGGCGCGTTCGCGAATCTTTTTCTATTTGGACGCGGGGCGACAGCGACTTTTTCAGCCTGGGAGCGGTTTCCACTCTTTTTCGTCACCGGCGCGGGGCTTTGGCACCTTGCCATGTACGGCATTGGGCTTGCCGGCTTTGACATCAAGCCTGTCGCGTTGGCTTTGTCGCTGGGAACCATGTCGCTTTCGGTCCCATATTTGGCAGATTCTTTGCGCGAAGGTGCGCGTGCAATATCGCGGGCGCGGGTGAAGCTAAGCGCCAACTCGTTGCTAACGCTCTCGCTGTGGCTAGGAATTTTCGTCGTTTGCGAGTCCTTCCTCCTAGTCAAGGGCCTGTATCCTGGCGGCGGCCATGACTACTACAATCACTATTTTCAATTTTATAAGCGCGTGGTCGAAGCCGGATCCATTCTGCCCAATGACGTTTGGTACCACTTCTTTTATTCCGGCGGGGACGGCCTGTATTTCCTGGTAATGCTGTTGATCGATCCGCTCGCGCCACAATTGGTGACGACTGGCTTTATCGGTTGCGGCGCCTGCATTGTCTACGCGCTGCTGCGCAATGCCATCCGCTCGACGATAGTGCCGCTCGTTGGCGTGCTGCTGTATGTCGGAATGTTCGTTTATACCGTCGAACGTGTAGATAATTCCGACATACAGTGGGGCATCCTGGAGAAGACCCATGAACTGACGGCAGTACTATTACTCGCCGTAATCTGGATTGCATACCGATACTTCGGCGATGGAATGGCGAAGCCGGGACCGTGGATGTTGGCGCTCCATTCTGCCGTCATCTGTATCGCCGTGCTGACGTTGCCGCTGACGGTGCTGATTGGCATATATTTGACAGGCTACTTCGTCTGGTTCGCCTGCACACGGCAATGGTGCATGGCGGTACGGCCGTTTGCAGCGGGCGTGACAGCCACGGTTTCCATGCTGTGCCTTTCCGCGGTCAATTACCACTATACGGGCTTCCCGTCGGGGGAGTTACTATTGCAATTCTGGCCACATGCCGATCTCGATAAGGTCATGCAGTGGGGAATTCTGCTTGAACTTCTCACACAACTTCGCGATTCCGCCGGACGGCTTGCCGGAACTGATGCAGTGTCATGGGAAACTGCGCCGCTTATCGCAAAATTCCTACGGCTCGAACTCTGGTGGCCGCTATTTCTTGCCGCTACGCCATTCTTGGCTTGGCGGCTACGAAATCATACATCGCGGGCATCTCTGCTCGCGCTCATCGATGCGCCAGCGTGGAGCGCTCTTATCTGGTTCGGCGCCGCGACAATCATTGTCGCTCTGATTGGTGGCGGATTAAATCAGCCGGTTTCATTTTATCGGATGTCGACTTTCGCCTATGCCCCAACGCTTTGCGTGGGTCTCATGATCTGCAATCTCGCCCTCACGCCAGCCGCTGATCAGAAAACGAGCCTACGATCTCGGATTGTTATCCTGGTAGGGATGTTGGCGACGGCATACGGGGCTATCCATATTCTGATTCCGGGTACAGTTGTCGTAGTCCGGCAAAATTTGAAGATTCTTGTCGCCAATGCCAATGCGCTGTGGGATGGCCAATTTAGCTTGAAGGATGCATACCAAAATCAACAAGGTTTGCCCGGGCTGCCGTGGGGTGCGATCTATCCTGGCATGATTGAACCTTGGCGAATCGCGGGACCACGAACGCGCATCTGGAGCTTTCATACCCAAAGCTATTGCATGTTGCCAGACTGCAACGTCCAAGAGTTTCTATCGGAACGATTTTCACGATCATGGCAGACGGTTTTCTTTGGAGAGCCTGGAAAGGCCATCGAAGCGCTCAAGACCGAGGGGCTGAATTATTTTTTCTTTTCTGCGGAATTGGGAAGAAGCGATCCTATAATCTACACACCGCTTTTCTCATCTGCGACTATTGCCAACTATTTGGCTATCCGATGGACCGATGGAACGAGCTATCTCCTGACATGGCCGGGTCCGAATACCAGACCGATCGATCGCAAATTTATCGCAACTTACGCCAATGCAAATAACGATAGAATTTGGGACCAAGCAGTCCTAAAAAAAATATCTAATTACATTGACCGCCATCCTGGAAAACTAACGCCATTCGCCTTGCCATGGTGTACAAATTGTATTGGGCTAGAGTCACTCGATGGGCCAGCCCAACGGTAAGCTCATCCATAAAAGGGCAAAACCCATATGGTTACCGCGCGCTACAAGCAGCAAAACCCCGTACCATCTCCCCCTGATGCAGGAGCCCCCTTACGAAATGCCGCGGCTCCATCGCGCTCAGTGCGGGTCAAAACATGAGCGCTTTGCAATCCGACGCGTCGACCTCCGAACCGCAGGAGTTTGGTCGAACGAATATACCGCCTATCTTGGCGTCGTAAATGACTGCGTAATTGTGCCGACTCGCACAGAACGCCGCGGCCTATCTGGTTACTGGAAAGGTGATCATACAGCGCGTGCGGGTGTGGTCCAACAGGAAGAACTTGCCGAATACCATCTGCAGAACCTGAACGCTGATTTTGCAATTCCGCTTGGCAAAATGACTATAAGCGATGGTACGCTGTTAATTCTCGGCTTCTTTTTGCCGTAATCCAGCGCGCCGAGCAAAGCCGAAGCAACTCTTGTGGCCCCTTGCTGCCTGGCCTTTACTTCGCGTCGCTTGCAAGTAATGCAGTTACAAGCCCCCGTCAGAGTGCAATTTGAGAGTGATCATGGGAATAGGAAGTGAAGATATAGAACTCCTGATCAAGCTGCGTAAATCGGGCTTACTCAATCCGTGCAGCACCGTCATCGAGGTGGGTGCCCAACAGCTTGCGCCCAGTTTCTTGTTGAAGACCGATCGGCTTATCCAACTTGGCCATCTATTTGGGATTGACAGTCAGCTTGCACTGCCGGAACCCAAATCAACGGACACCGCCTATGGCGATCTGCACCTTGAGCCCGCGGCACCATCCGCGAGGACGTTTTGGCAATGGCTGAATTTCGAGTATGCCACCATCGACATTGACGGTGATCCGAGCAGCATTCCACTCGACCTAAACTACGACAGCGTGCCAATGAGCGCCAAGGGCAAATATAACCTCGTGACCAATTTCGGCAGCACCGAACACGTCGTCAATCAACTGAATGCATTCGAAGTCATCCACGACCTAACTGCGTTTCATGGTATCATGGTGCATAGATTGCCATGCCAAGGCATGCATAACCATGGTTTTGTCAATTACAATTTCAAGTTTTTCTGGATGCTCGCGAGGAGCAACGGGTACAAATTTGTCCATGCGGATTTCACCGACTCGGGAGTATCTGAAAGCATGCCTACAAATATTATCGAGTTTTTGGCCCCTTATAAGACCACGGGAGTGGAGCGCGCCCGCGATTACAAGTCTGTCGATGCCGCTTTTTTAGTAGTGATGCAAAAGACGTTTGATATTCCATTTGTGCCACCGATCGATGTTCCGACAGGTGCAACGACCAATATTGAATTGCTGCGGAAACGTTATTGGACGGTCTTTGAGCCGGAGGCATTCGAGTCCTTGGTAAATGCAGACAAAAATCGCAATCAGAACGCACACGATCTCAAAACGAGAAAATGATGCGACACGCCTCTACGCCTGAAAAATATCAATCAATTAAAAAGGCAAGGCCGCCCCGCCTTGAGGTGCCTGGGCTAACCGGCCTGCGCTTCGTCGCTGCCTTTTCGGTAGCAATGGCCCACGGTTCCGAACTGATCTTGAAATTCGACAGCCCCTCCCTCGCACTGACCCATTGGTTACCTCCCCTGGCCGGTCTGGGAATGGGGCTATTTTTCGTGCTCAGCGGATTTGTCATTCACTACAATTATCGAATCGCCGTCACTCAAGGAGGCATCGACGGCCTAGGTGGGTTTATCTGGGCACGCTTTTCGCGTCTCTACCCGTTATTTTTTTTAATTGTTGCGCTGGATGTGCTGTTGGGCAAACGGCTCTTTTACTTCATGACAGGAAACACCGATGCATTCACGGATGTTCTTCACGCGCTGCCATATTATCTGACTTTCACGCAAAGCTGGCTCTACAAGCCGTTCCCTGACAGTTCGTTAATTTACGTTACCGGTACCAATGCGTCGCTCACATGGTCGATTAGCACCGAATGGTTCTTTTATTTGAGCTATCCTCTCGTAGCGCTGTTTGTCATACGCGCGCGCGGTCTCGGTGTGACGATCGCGGCGGCATTGGCCTGGTGCGCTTTGTGGATAATCGTTGCCAGTACCCTATATGACCACGGCGGTCAGATCGATTCCTGGGCGACCAATCGTTACGGCAGCATCGCCGGGCTCGCGAACGGAAATCAGGATTCCTATTTTCGCTGGCTGATGTATTTCTCACCATATCTACGGATTGGTGAATTCATTCTGGGCTGCATTGTTGCGCAGCTCTACATTTTGCTGCAAGGCAAAACTCCAAGCGACTGCGAGCGGATTATCGGTCAGCTGCTTCTTACACTCGGCATTTTGAGCGTGCCCGTATTGACCTATATGATGTATTCGGATCACGGACGAGTACTCGCCGTCCAAAGATTGAATATGAATTTTGCTCTCGCTCCGAGCGTTGCACTGATCATCTTCTGCTCGGCTCGCTATGACACCTTGTTTTCGCGTATTTTGAACAGCAGGCCTTTCGAGGCACTTGGCGATGCCAGCTATTCGATCTACCTCATACATTTTTTGATTTTCAATCTCGCCTCGAGCTTTCTCGGCGGCGTGTTGCCGGCTACATGGCCGAACATTACTTTTCTGTTCGGCAAATACGCCTTCATCCTAGCATTGATCCTGCTGCTATCTCTGGGCCTTCATGCATTCTTCGAGGTGCCGGCGCGGGAATGGCTACGCGGCTTGTGGCGCGATCGGTCGGTAGAAAGAAAGAGACTCCTCGCCTATTCGCTGTTGGTAAGCCCAGGTGTCGCCGCGGTTCTTATCATATTGGCAATTTCCTGGTCGGCGATAGACGCCGTCTCGTCGGCCACGAGCGGCGTTCGTGTGCTGTCGGCAACGTATGGCGCCAATTGCCACGCTCAGGCGGGAAATGCAACACGAGCAATCGGAAAGTCCTGCGGCGGCAAGGAGAATTGCGATTACATTGTCGATGTGAACATACTGGGTGATCCAGCGTCAGGTTGCGCGAAGAACTTTTCGGTCGATTATCAATGCGCGCCGGACGACAAGCGGTTCACGAAATCGTTGCCGGCGGAGGCGGGCTTGAAAAGTCTGTTGCACTTGTCCTGCGCGGCTGGGCAACTCGCGCAGACTGAATTACCGTCGCCTTTGCCGACTCCCGCCCCGGTGATTCCAAATCCAATGATGCCTGCCGCGGGTAGCGCTCCCATCGGGGAGATTCACGTGCAATCCGCGACCTATGGCGGCAATTGCGGCGCGCCGAGCGGTAATGCAACGTCTGACGTGCAGATGACCTGTGATGGTGAGCACAAATGCACCTACCTGGTTGACGTAACGCGCTTGGGCAATCCCATACAAGATTGTGCCAAGGCGTTCGCGGTTGAATATCAATGCACGGCTGGAGGACCATCCGTAAAGGCCGAAATTCCTGGCGAGGCAGGACTTGATAAACCGGTTGAGCTTTCGTGCCAGTCGGTAGCCGAGATGCAAGTTCCACCGGCGGCTACATGGAGCGGCATTCGCATTCTGTCCTCGACCTACGGCGCCAATTGCGGCGCGCGCATTGGCAATGCGACTGATGATATCGAAAAGACCTGCGGCACAAAAATTAGCTGCAACTACACCGTCGATGTAAGAAAGCTCGGCGATCCCGCACAAGGCTGCGCAAAGAGCTTTTTTGTTAAATATCAATGTGGTGGTGAGTCCACTGCCCGGACCTTCGCTCTGCCTGGCGAGGCGGGCCTTGGTGGCTTAATCCACTTATCGTGCCCTTAGAATTAATGCGCTATCATTGAGTAGAATTGCAAACGTAGCTGAAGAACCGTGACTATGAAACCTCTGCGTGCCCTGCGTCGATTCTTTATGAATATCGACCGCTCAGCTCAACTGCTGGCTGAAATCCGCGAGGGTATCGCCAACCTCAATCCGTCCGTGCAAGTGTTGCGCGAGATTCGCGAAGGTGTCGCCAATCAAGACACGAGCACTTCTCAAGTACTCACCGAAATCCGTGAGGGCATCGCCAACCTAAACCCACACGTGCAAGAAATTCGCAATGCAATTCAGTTGCTGCGCGTGAGCAATGCTGTCAACTCTAACCCCATTCCAAATTCCAATCCGTCAAGCGAACAGTCGCGCAGTCCGCGCGGCCCGCGGCCAATCATGGCCGTCGATGCGCGAGGAAATTCCCTTACTGGGCCCAAGGAAATTACGTTCGGTAGCGAAGATTCTTCGGGTGACTATCCAGCGTCTTCGGACGAAAATCGGCTGGAGAAATTTTGCTATATATATGAGGAGGTACTTAAGCCCCGGGAATTTGAAGTTCCGCCCGGCTATGTTGTGGACTTCATGGGTATCTTGATCGACGGCCGCTTCCAGGCGGCCTCCGGTATCGATCCAAGCGCGCTCCCGGGCGGGCATATCCGCCAAAAAATACCGACGCTGAAGGACAATGATCGCGGCGACGGTGAGTGGTGGTTCGAAGTCGTAGATTGGTTTGTCGCGGCGCAGGAGGCGCGCGGACAATTTGTGATGATCAGTCTTGGCGCCAGCTACGGCGCCCAGTCAGTGGGGGCCTATACGGCGATGCGCATGGTCAATCCGCTACCAGCAAAGCTCATCGCGGTCGAGGCCGATCCCGAAAGCTGCAACTGGATTCGCCAGCATTTCCGCGACAATGGCATCGATCCTGACGATCATTGGATCGTGCAAGCCGCGGTGAGCGACACCAATGATCCGGTCCTGTTCCCGATTGGCGCGCCGGGCCTGGGCTCCAATAACTGCGTCGGCACCAACGAGCCCGGTGGACGAGACATTTTCATTAGGCTCGTCCATCGCGATGCCGATCCGATCGCGGCCTTCGAGAACCTCGTCCGGTATGGCTCGACTGGACTGATGCAAGATCTCGGAGAAGGATTCACTGGCGAGGTAAAATATGTCTCCGCCGTCACACTTGCCGATTTGCTTGCGCAGGTCGATAAGGTCGATCTTTTGGAGTGCGATATTCAACAATCGGAAATCGTTGCCCTGCCGCCCTATTTGGACCTACTCCGACGCAAGGTAAAGCGACTCCATATCGGCACTCATGGTCTCGACATTCACCGGACGCTGCATCGCAAGTTCGCCAAAGCGGGATGGGAGGTAGTATTCAACTATCAGCCCAACTCGATGCACAACAGCCCTTGGGGACCATTCCGGACTAATGACGGCATCTTGACCTTGAAGAATCCGGATCTTTGATCCTTTTGCGCGCCACCGCCGAGTTGAAGACAGATGAGCATCGACGGAAACGCAAGACCATGATGGACGACCCAAACCGGGCTCAGCAGAAACCGACCGACGAAAGGGCCGGTGAAATTGTCACCGGTCTAGAGATTCTCAGTGCGCTGTTCAATCAGCGGCTGAGTGAGACCGTCCAGGCGCTGGAAAACCAATCACAGCTCATCAACCAGCGGCTCACCGAGAATGTGCAAGGTCTCGACAACCAGACCCAGGTATTTATCAACAGGCTGGAAAAGCTGATCGAAGGCGTCCAGAACCAATCGCAGCTTCTTTGCAATAAACTGGACGCACTGATCGAGGGCACCAAGAATCAGTCGGACCTAATCAATCGCAAGCTCGACGAGCTTATTCTGGGACTCGAAAATCACTCTCGCGGCTTGGATGAAAAACTCGACACGCAAAACGATATTCAGAATTCCCAACTCGAAGCGATCCGCGCCCTGCGCCATACTCGGGAACATTTATCGGACACGCAGCGCGAACAAATTGACTGTCTGGACGCGCTGCTCGATGAAATTTGCGCAAAGTCGATCACTGCACAGCAGGCGGCAAAAGTCTTTGACCGCATCTTGCGCGACATCGTTCGGCCGCACCATCAAACCGTATTCTGGGGCGACCGCATGCTTACACTAGACAAATCGGCAGGATTTCGAGAGGACCAAGGTTTCCGGGAAGCCTTGCAAGAGGCTACAAGTTCCACAGGAATGAACCAGTACGAATCGCCCGACGGCATTTCCTGGCGTTACAACACGCTAATCTGGGCAGCCCACATCTGTTTGGCGCTGCCGGGCGACTTCGTCGAATGCGGCGTCTATCGCGGCGACATGGCCTGGATGATCACTCGAACTATTGATCTATCTGGCGCGGGCAAAACTTTTTATCTCTATGATACATTCGGTGGTTTTGATCTACGCCATTCGTCAGAGGCTGATTTCCCTGATGCACCGAATTTTTTTGCCTTCGCCAATCAAGTGTACAGCGCAGCAGATATAGAAGATCAGGTACGTCAGCGCTTCCGCAATGACCGGTACATTGTAGTTACGAAAGGTTCAGTTCCGGACGTGTTACACCAACAATGCCCCGATAGCATTGCATTTTTACATTTGGACATGAATTCAGCGCGAGCCGAAACTGGAGCTCTCGAAGTCCTTTTTCATCGCATCTCCTCGGGTGGCATAATTGTTTTCGATGATTACGGCTGGAAGCTGTTTCGCAAGCAAAAAGAGGCTGCTGACCGTTTCATGGCCGCTCACGGCCAGATCGTCATGGAATTACCGACCGGACAGGGTCTGACGATCAAGCGGTAACGTTCGCTCCATGGTGAGTCGCGCGTTACGACGGCACATCATCGATCAAACCGTCAATAATTTGTTGGTCGACCCGTCACATTTGTCGCAGGTAAAAAGCAGGAGTAACGGCACAACCGAGCGCCGCGTTATCTTCGCCAAAGCATTGCTTGCCACGAGTATCGCAACAGTCACCTTCGAGGCAACTGTAATATGACAAAAAATGCAGGTACTTCGACTATGGCACCTCGATATTCGGCGCGACTTTGCGAATTGCCAAGGCCCGTCCTCGTCGGCTTTGCCGCGCTTGTCGTCCTCAAACTCGGCGTGCTTTTGGCATTCGGCCCGGCATCACAGAACGATACGACGGACTATGTCGGATATGCCGACGCAATCCTGTCGGGAGAATTCCACCATGTCGATCTCGCCACCGATCCGATGCCGATCACGCTGCGACGACCCATCGGCTATCCAGCGGTCATCGCGGCGGCCAAGATCGTCGCCGGCTCCTATTGGGGCTGGGCCGTCGTGTTGGTTCAGTACGCGGTCTCGCTTTTGGCAACTGCGATGGTCTATCAGCTGGCGCGCGCGTTTCATCTTGGCGTCTGGCTGAGCCTGGCCGTCGTCGCGGCACAGGCCACCGCAATGCAATTCGTGGTCGACCAGGCGGTGCTGAGCGACAGCATCACCGGCAGCACGATGACCATTGCGACCTGCATTTTAGGCCTCATCGCGTTGCGCCGCGAACCGGTGTCGCTGCTGGCGTATCTCGGCGCCGGCGCGTTGATTGCGGCTGCCTTCCTGGTCCGGGACGTGATCGCGTATGTCGCGGTCGGGCTCATTCCCCTCGCCGCGGCTGCGGCCTTGGTGGAGCGTTCGCGGCCTCGCCAATTGGCGGCGGGCGCCCTGGTTTTCCTGCCACTGATCGCAACCCATGTCGCTTATGTGGAATGGAACCGCATCCGCGTCGGCGCGCCGGTCGTCACTTCCACTTCGCAAGCGGTGCTGTTCGGCGCATTGATCGAAGCGGCGCACTATGATCCTTCGATATTCTCCGGCTCGACTCCGATCGACGAAGTCGGCCGGAGTCTGGTGAAAGAGATGGAAGCCGGCGAGCACGGCTATGAAGTCGATGCAACCGTTGATCTCCACCGCGACTATGGCTGGGATGCGACTCGCATGTCACACGAGGTGACCCTGGCCTATATACGCGTCTGGCGAGACCATCCGCGCGCGATGATCTTTCATATATTCCATCACATCTCGGAAACGCAGTTGCACCAGGCGGTACGGCCGATCGAGACCGTGCGGGACGTGCTGTTGTGGAATACCGGCAGCTCGCACGATTTTGGCGCAGAGCGCGCCGTGAAGAACGGCAATTGGTGGATGATCCCCGCCGTGATCGCCAATTGGCTCGTCATGACGGCCTCGGTCTTCGTATTTGGCGCGTTCCTCGTGGTCACGCCGATCCGCCTCATTCGCGAAGGCTGGACGGCCGAGACGAGCGTATCGATAGGCATCTGGTGCTTTTATCTGGCGGTCGGTCTCTTATACGCCGCCGTGCATCTTGAGCCGCGCTACCTGACCCCGGTGGTCGCCGGATCAATCGTCGTCGGCGTGGTGAACATCGTCCGGGTTATCGAATTTTTCAAGCGCCCAGCCGCGCGCCGCTCGGGGGTTGAAAAAATTGCCTAAGATAGCGGCGCAATTATTCGGCGAGTACGCGCTCAGTGCGGGCGATGGCGTCGCTGAGAGCGCGCATGGCGCCAGTCAATGTCACTGGGCCGCGGCCCGAAGCGAGGCGTCGTACATTGCTTGCGGCCTCTTCAATATCTCGAGCACCTGCCTCATGCGCCGAAACGGTCAATGAATGGGCAAGTTCCGCCACCACGTCGAGCGGCTCTTTTGCCATCAGCTCGACCAGCGCATCGGCATTGCGCAAGATGTCGTTGAGACCTGTCGGTGCCAAAGGCGGCGCAACGTGCCCAACGGCGGTGAATTTGCTCCCAAAATCGGACATCTGCTGAGTCCAGGCTTTATCGTGCAAGATTTACTACGGCCGGCATGCCTAACCGTTTGTAAACGCCGCTCCAAACGGACCGTTCCGGGCCGCCGAGGGTGGGCATTGGCAGGCACCATATGACCCGATTATGCCCGGAACGCGTCAATAATTCGTTGGACCGTGCGTCATAATTGTTGCGTCGGGCTCAAGACTTTCGCATGGCCGCCAGCGGATGATCAGCTGCGCAAGACGCGGCCCGCGACGGCGTCGAGCTTCTTTAGCAGCTCCGGATCCCGTGCTTCCGGCGCCGTGATCAGTGCGTTGTCGAGCGCGCGATCGGAGCCGATCGGGCATAGCTCGTGCTCGCGCGGAAAATCCCGCGCCAGCCGCGCCACCAGCTGCGTGCCCTTTTCGGCGTTGGCGATGAGCACCTTGATGATGTCCTGAACGGTCACTGCATCGTGGTCCGGATGCCAGCAATCGAAATCCGTCACCATCGCCACGGTGGCGTAGCAAATCTCCGCCTCGCGAGCGAGCTTTGCCTCGGGCATGTTGGTCATGCCGATCACCGCATAACCGAGATTCTTATAGGTGAGGCTTTCGGCGAGCGTAGAGAACTGTGGCCCCTCGATGCAGACATAAGTACCGTCGCGCACGACGGCGATTCCCTCAGCCATTGCAGCCTCGGCGATATGGATGCGCAGTCGCGGCGAAACCGGATGCGCCATGGAGACGTGCGCCACGCAGCCTTTACCGAAGAATGAGCTTTCGCGCTTGTGCGTGCGATCGACGAATTGATCTACCAGGACAAAGGTGCCAGGCGGCAGATTTTCCTTAAACGAGCCGCAGGCTGACAGTGAGACCAAGTCGGTAACGCCGGCGCGTTTGAGTACGTCGATATTGGCTCGGTAATTGATATCCGATGGCGAGTACCGATGTCCCTTATCGTGGCGCGACAGAAACACGATCGGCAGGCCGTCGATCTCGCCGGTCAATAGAGGACCAGAGGGGTCGCCCCATGGACTTGCGATGACTTTTGCTTGCACCTTCTCGAGGCCGGGCAATTCGTAAATGCCTGAGCCGCCGATGATTCCCAGGACCGATTTCGCCATGGTGCGTCGCATTGCATCGTTGAAAAACTTCCCCAGCCATGCCCGGTGCACGACGACATGTCAAACGCGGGGTAGCATCCTAACTTGGCCTTTTAAGCCCAGAAAAGCGGGATAGAATACATATACGACGACGGTCGTCACCATTCAGGCACCCGCAGCGCACAAGACCTTGCTCGTGATGCCAACGATCGCGTTGAACGTGGCGTATCGTGTATGGTCCGCCAAAGGAGTTGGTGGAGCAAACTTCGAGGTTATGGGGATGGAGACCAAAGCCGCGGTAATAATCATCGTTATCCTGATCAGTATGGCAATCATCTATAGGGAAAAACCTATTTGCCAAACCGGTTTCACCCCCAATTTTGTGCTGCTCGATGGCTGGAGTTGCATCCCTGGCTATAAGCCCGACAAGTCAACTGCAGAAAAAAAGTGAGCCTTTTCGCCATTAGAGCATCGTCAAGTCGATCCCAGACTTACCGATCGGGGCGTGATAATATTTACGACATTGCAACGGGTATAGTGCCAATTGGGCCTGTCAATCGGGGATTGATGGGCACCCTTTGTGACGCCGCAATCGCATGGCCTGTCTGAGCGCCCGCGCAGCGACCGGTGTTGCCTGCGATTGGATTTCTCAGTTACGGATTGCCAACCGGACAGGGGGGCCCTAGACGCATTCAAGCAAGGCCTCACGGAAACCGTAGTTACCATTGCAGGTCCAGCAGGGACCTTATGTCAGGGCTGCAAGCTGCCCAAAGGCGGCCACGCGTTGCGCTGTCGATCTCTGCCTGCCATGCGTGATCGTTTCCCGTTACAAAGTGCATACGCACTTCTTCGAACTTCCGAGCTGCAGCAAATCCAGACATCACCGGATACCTATCCTGTAAAATCGTCGAGATTTTGCAAATCACACCGGTTAGATTTTCGCGAGTCTCCCGATAGGTAATGAAGTGGACGCGGAATGGTAAATCGGATCGCTTTGCGAAATCGATCCAGCCTTGAAGCCAGGGGATGAAATTGGCAATGCACTCGCGTTCGATGCGCACCTGCAGTGTTTCCCCTCGTTCTGCACGACAGATCCGATCTTGAAGCCAGGGAATGACATTGGAAATGCGCCTGCGGAGGGACTGCAGCGCCTTCCCGGCATTGCTACTTTCCCTCGCCAAAAAAAGCACTTGCGAGAGAGCGGCCGCGCGCGGATCGCGGATCAGAACGAATACGTCCCGCAAACTTCGCCGAATCAGCAAACCAGCATTAAAGTCACTCGCACCGAAATGGTCTTGAGTGACCGCTCCGCCTTCCAAAAACATATCCAGCCACGAGGGCACGAGCGAGAGATTGGGGAATTGGCCGGCGCTAATATGCAGTACCGGTGCGCCGATCGCGCGTCCCAACGTGTACGTCAGCGTTGCGCTCGCGGAACGAGGCATGCACGCCATCAGAACTGACGGCAATCCACGCGCTATGCTCCGCAGCTGTGCCGTGCGCAAAACACGCGAAACGTTGACGTGGTCGGAAAAAAGCTGATCGTCCTCGCTACTTGGCATAGTGCGCGACATCCGCAGATGCCATGCCATCCTTTCGAAGGCGCCGGCATGTGCCTGCATCAAGCCCAAATGATAATGCAGCGCTTGGGCGAAGTAAGATTCATTCCGGTCCGGTGAAGCTTTTATCCCGATATATTTGAGCAGCAATTCGTTTGCCGCGTGACTGCCTAGGTTCTTCTGAACTTTTAGGACATCCTCTTCGATCGATTGGGCAGCTCCAGGCTTCTGACGAATTCTCGCTTGCGGAAATGCCAGGTCGAGCATGCCCTGGGGCTTGGTATTAGAATTCTCAGCTTCCTCAGCATCCGATGCCAGCCGAATGCCGCCCGTGAAGCGCCGCGCCGGCCACGCTTCTTTGAAATCGTTGACGTCTGAGGGGAGCGGAAAATGCGAATGCCAAGTTCGGATCTGTCCAACCGCGTATTCGCCTAGGCTTCGATAGTTGTATAGCGGAGAAAGTACGTAGGGCGTATAGCCAAGTTGTTCCATCGCCAGCGTCAAAAACGGCTGGTCGTGGGTAAAGTTCTCATCTGCGCCCACAGCTGCGAGATCGCGCCAGCGCTCCAGCACCTGGCGGACCGTCGCCGTCATGTGAAAGTATATAATTCCGGCGTTGAACATGAATTGATCAGCCGGCTCGACGCCGAACCGCGGCATGAGGCGGGCGAAGTTGAAATATTCGTTCAGATTGTAGTTCGGCGCCGGCGCCAGTGCGATTCCATGCCGTTCGGCTTTGTCAAAACCCAACGTCACGTCGCCGATGACGCGGGTATCGGTGTCGAGGTAGAGATACGTATCGTAGCCATGAGGGATGAGATCGACGAGCCGCGACTTCTCGAGGTTGTTTCGATAAATTGGCTCTATCGGGATGACTGACGAGAACGCTGCGCTGTCCGTGGCGTACATTGCACCCGCCGCGTCGGTGATGAGAACGCGATCCGCCTCAATCGGCAAAGTGCTGCGGGAGCTCTCAATAGCGTCGCGGATAAACTCTTCGCCCCAGCACAGCCAGATGATCGCTCTCTTCATTTTATGCTCCGTGTAAGCTAGCTTTGGAAGGGGTGCCCGCACTTTCGTACTCGCCTGCTCGTTTATCAGGAGGGTCAAATGCGTTTTGCAATCGCCGTGGCCAGACCGAGTGCTTCAGGATAGCGATGTCCCGTCATGCCGCCAAGGCGATGATAAAACTGACAAGTTTGGTGTCGTCAAAATTGCTCTACATTACATCGGCACCAACCGGCCGCGGCCGCTGATCACGTTGCGGTCGGCCGACGAACTGCCGATTACGATGCGCCCCCAGCGGCCAATGCATGACGGCAATCATCTCCGAATAGGCCAACGCCGTAGGCAATCGCCGGCTTAGTCCGCTAACATCATCAGTGCTCAATCGAAAGCGGTGACGTTGGTGACCAGAGCATGAGCAACGGCGACTCTCGCACTAACCCTCGCGTATCGGTGATCATGACGGCCTACCAGGACCTTCGATTCATCGATGCCGCCGTTAACAGTATCCTCGCTCAGACCTATGCCAATTTCGAATTGGTCATCTTCGACGATGGGACGAACCAGCCCGACGTATTCACACGCCTGGCCGCACTCGATCCGCGCATCCGCGTCATACACTCCGAACAGAATCTTGGAGCATATGCGGCGGCCAATCGCGCGATCGCGGACGCACGCGGCGAGATCATTGCCCGCCTCGACGCCGACGATCTCGCCAAACCGGCACGCCTTGATCGCCTCGTGGCGGCACTCGACGCCGACAGGGAGCTTGGCTTGATTGGAAGCTGGGCCGATCGTATTTCCGAAGCGGGTGAGGCGCGCAAGCCGTGGCAAACGCCCGCGTCGGATCTGCTCATACGATGGACCATTCTGTTTCTGAACCCATTCTGCCACTCTACAGTCGCCTTTCGCCGCTCATGCTTCGATGCCGTCGGCGGCTACAATTCAACCATGCGGACATCTGGCGACTATGAGTTGTGGTGGAAGATGCTCGAAATCTGCCGTGCGGAGAATATTCCCGAGGCGCTGGCGTATTACCGGATAAATTCGCGTGGGATCACGGCCGCGAAATCGTTAGACCGGCGCCAGCCGACCGATCCGTTACGCAGCCAATCCTGGCGGCGTCTTGGTGTCGCCTATGAGCCGCAGCTCGTTCCGCACCTGGTGGACTTCTTGTCGGGCGCCCGAATTTCCGATCCGGACGTCCGCCTGCACACCTACCAGACCGCGCTCACGATCCTAATGCGATTTCTCCTTACGCCCCAATCGCCGTTGCGCGGCAAAGATGCTGAGTCCGCCCGCGAGCTCAAATCAGAAATCATCGGCCGTGTGCTTGCCGACACCTCCATCACCTTCGTTGCGCGCATCCAGCTGTGGACACTATGCTGGCAGATTGATCGTGGCCTAGCCGCAGCCATGTTACCGGGAATGCTGTTCAAGGCGGTGGTCGACAAATCTAGCTAATGCGATTCGTAGTGTGCTTCCTTTTTGGGCCTTGCTCGTTTCCTATGGTATAATGCGAACCGCTTGGCGGGCGACCAATGAAATATGATATAGAAGTCGACTGGCAGCTGCTCGATACGTGCAACTATCGCTGCACGTACTGCTTTTACGATGCCAGCAGGCTTGGTTCAAAGTTGCCGGCTTTCGCCACTTCGGCAGCGTGGCGATCCGCCTATGACGCCACCGGCCTGGTCTGGCTGGCGCATATCACCGGCGGCGAGCCCAGTATCTATCCGGATTTTGTCGATCTGTGCCGAGGCCTGACGGCCAATCACTATATTTCCGTGAACTCCAATCTGACCGGACCTTCGCTTGGCGAATTCGCCAACACGATCGATCCGTCGCGCGTCAGCTTCATCAATGCGGGTTTTCATCCAGAGGAGCGGGAGCGCCGTTCCGGCGTAGATATATTCCTGCGGCACGCCGACTGCCTGCGTTCCGCCGGTTTCCCGATATTGGTTTCGGTGGTGGCTACGCCGACGGCTTTGGCGAATTTCGACGACGCGATTGAGCTGCTCGCACGGTCTCAACTTTTTCCAATCCCGAAATTATTTCGCGGCATGTGGAACGGCAATCGCTATCCGCAGTCCTACTCCGCCAACGACAAAGCACGTTTCAGGCATTTTTCCGCGTTGGCACGCGACTTCTATGGCGGCACGCTCGCGCGAAGAGCTGAGCCACCGAGCCTCGACATGTTGCACGACGATGAGTTCGTCGACGGCCTGCCCGACTACACGGGATCAATGTGCGAGGCGGGCCATCGCTTCGTTCGCATGATGCCAAGCGGCGATGTGTTTCGTTGCGACCGGAAAAATCTCTTAGGCAACCTACTCGATGGAACCTTCGCTAGGCGGGCTGATCCCGCACCCTGCGACAACAGGCATTGTTTTTATTTCTGCAACAAATACACCGGTCGCAACACGGTCGAATCTCGAGGTTCCCCCCGCGCGAAGCAGCGATTTCCGTGGTAAATCGGTGTTTGACCATTTCGACCAATACGCCACAAAATTGCTGTGGCGCACAATACGGTCTCTCAGCGGCCATGGTCTGGTAGGGTGGAAGCTTCCCAACCAAGTGCTGCTGCGCTCATCCGCCCTGTGGACTCGTCACGTTATCGCTGGTGCGGAATCACCATGCCAAGGTCGAACGGCACCGCGATGCGCGGCTGCGTGCTGTTCGTCGGCACCACCGAATGGAAGATGTGCGACGGCAACAGCGTCGCGACACCCGGCTTCGGCCTAATGTCTCGGCTCCCCCAGCACGGCGCGTAGCCGCCAGTGAAGTCGTCGCACGCGCCGATCACCAGGGAGCCGCCGCGGGCCTCTGCGCCGTCTTGCGTTGGTACGGTGACGTGGTAGACGCCGGAAACAAAGGCAAATTTGTGCAAATGGGAGTGATGGCTCTCCTTGCCGCGGACCACGTTACCAGCTGTCTTCAGATAACCTTCCATCGGCGCCGGCGGCAGGATGGCGTCCAAGCCGCGGCGCGGAAACTCGGCGATGAAATTTTCGATCGTTGTTTGCAGGAATTTCGCCAGTACCGGAAACGCGCGCGCCTCCTTGACGTCGAGGTGCTCAGCGCGATGAAAGCCGTAAGCCTCAATGTAGTGCAAAGTTGGATTGAGAAGAATCTCTGTGGCCAACAGCGCGTTGAAGCGCTCGATGCCGCCGAACTCGACGGGCGGCTCGAAACTGAACTGGCCGACATAGCGATCGAGATCAACGAGCATTTTGGCCTCCTCGGTGCGGCCGAGGCGGCTCAGCGCGATGGCGCGAAAGCCGCGCACAACCGTGCAATTAGCGTAGGCCGCGGGAAGTTCTTCGCAGGCGGCCAGCAGGTGGTGCCATCGGGATCGGACAGCAGCGGCAGCAACAGCGATTCGGCGGCCGTGTAGGCGTAATCGGTCGTGGCCACAGCCCGGCGGTAGGCCTCGCGCGCTTCCGCCTTGCGCTTGAGCGACGCGAGCGCATCACCGCGCAGACGATGCAGGTCGCTGCTGTCGCCGGGCGCCCCCACGAGCCCACGGTCGCATACTGCAAGCGCCGAATCGGGCCGTCCGAGCGCCAGATAGCAAAAAGCAAAATTCGCGAATTGGCGAAACCCGCCGAGCGTTTCGGCCCGTTCGAATACGGTGGCGGCTTCACCGTGCTTGCCACCGCGCAACAGGTTTTCGCCGAGTTTTGTCAGCCGGGTGGCCTCGTCGGCAGGGGATGCCGCGATCTGCGGTTTTTGCAATGCGTTCGACAGGGACTTGGGCCATGACCCGGTATCGTGCCAATGCATCTAAGCGGGCTTCTCCTGACTTTGCTGCGGGTATGTTGCTGGCTTCGCCGGAATTTTCCGAAAGAATCCTGGTCTGCAAGGGACGGTAGCAAATTTCTGGGCCTTCCGGAATGGACCAGGTCGGTAACCACTTCATAGTTCCCGACAGCGAAGATGCTACCCGTTTTTCTGCGGCACGAAATTGCGCAAAGCGTCAAGTGCAACGCAGCGATTTTGTCGTTGGTGGGGGAGCGGCCGACATGACGAGACCATGGCAAATCGGTCATCGGCATGTATCCAAAGGTCTCGAAAGCTGGTAGTCGTAATTGAAGTTGGCCTATCCGAGTTATCGGGACCTAGGTTTGGATGATGCGGTTCGTGTCCGCCGCAGGAGCGGTTGTATAGAATGTTGAGCAGATTGCTCGTAGTCAATCACAACTTCACAAGATGGAAGAAGGATAACGTCTACGGCTTTATCGCCGTTCATCTCAGTGCTGCGCTGGCGGTTTTTCCTTGGTTTTTCAGTTGGACAGGGGTGGTTCTTTTCGCTGTTGGACTTGTTGTCTTCGGCATCCTCGGGATAAACCTGTGTTTCCACCGGCTCCTAACCCATCGCGGTCTCGCCTGTCCGCGCTGGCTTGAACACAGCTTGGCGTTTCTGGCCACTTGCAGCTTGCAGGACTCGCCCCCGCACTGGGTGGCGGTCCATCGCAAACACCACCACCACACCGACGACGACCGCGATCCACACAGCCCCCTGGTGAGCTTCTTTTGGGCGCATATGGGTTGGCTGCTGGTGCGAATGGAGAACATGGATCGCCGCACACTGATCGCACGTTACGCCAAGGATATCATGCGGGATCCTTTCTATGCGTGGTTGGAACGACGCCACACTTGGCTGAAGATCGCGGTGGCTTCGTGGATTGCATATTTCATCGCCGGCTTTGCATACGCCGTATGTTCGGGCGGCACTCTGACCGCTGCAACGCAATTCGGCTTAAGCCTGTTCGTTTGGGGCGCCGTCCTACGCACGGTGGTGGTGTGGCACTTTACCTGGTCGATCAACTCCGTGACCCATGTTTGGGGGTATCGAAATTACGAGACTCACGACGTGAGCCGCAATAACGCGCTCATCGCACTCCTGACGAGCGGCGAAGGCTGGCACAATAATCATCATGCTGAGCCGCGTTCGGCACGGCATGGCCACATGTGGTGGGAGATCGACGTTACCTGGATGATCATTCGGCTGTTGATGTCGCTAGGTCTAGTAACAGACGTCGTTCATCCCTCTCCAGTGCTGGCGGAAAATTTGAAAGGCTTCAGTCGGCGAGCCGCACCCGAAGAGCTCGATTCGTTCGAACTCGAAGAATCTGCGGCGGCGTTGTCCGACAGTGCAGCCGCTGACCCTAAACCTCTGGCACCATCGGCGCGGATCTAAGCCACAATTGGATTGAGCGTAAAGCGAGATACATCTCGCCGAAACGAGGCCAATGGTATGACCCCCGCAGCTAACAAGCGCCTCCAGGCCATGCGGAAACTGCTCGGGCATGTGCGCGAGCGATTTGGGCTCGAAATCGGTTTCGTGCTCTGGGACGGCTCGACCGTCCCGGGCGATCTCTCGCCCGACGCGCTTGCCATCATGATCGCCGACGAGGGCTCTGTCGCCGCGTTGATCCGGCGCCCTAAGCTCGAAACGCTGCTCAATCTCATCGTTTCGGCGCGTCTTAACATTCGCAACGGAACGCTGTTCGATCTCATGAGCATGCGCACGCGCGTGCGATCGAAGGATTTTCTTAAGGTGCTGGATAAGGCACTGGCCCTTCGCACCGCGCTGCGGTTCCTGTTCATATCGCGCGGCGGGGCCTTGCCGCTCGAGCACTTAAACGGCGACAAAGCCCGCATGGACGGAAGCGAAGCCGCTAATCGGGAGAACATCGACTATCACTACAATCTATCGAATAAGTTTTATGAGCTCTTTCTCGATCCCGAAATGGTTTACAGCTGCGCATATTTCACCGAACCGCACGACGATATCGCACGGGCGCAGCACGACAAGCTCGACATTATCTGCCGCAAGCTGCGCCTCAAGCCGCGCGAGGTGCTTCTCGACATCGGCTGCGGCTGGGGATCGCTCCTCATCCATGCCGCCCGGCACTATGGCGCCCATGGGCACGGCGTTACGCTCGCTCAGGCGCAATACGCCTACGCCATGGATAAGATCGCCCGGCTCGGCCTGCAGGATCGTATAAAGATTGAATTCAAGGACTATTCGAAGCTCGAAGGCCCATTCGATAAGATTGCTTCGATCGGAATGTTCGAGCACGTCGGAAGCCGCAACTTCGCGCTCTATTTTTCGACCGTCAACCGGCTGCTTAAGCCGGGAGGACTCTATCTGCACCACGCCATCGGGCTACCGGCGCGAGGCACAGATCGCGACTTCCTGCGCCGACACCGAAAAAAAGGCAGACTGGTCACCCGCTATATCTTTCCTGGCGGCGAACTCGACCATATTGGCATGTCAGTTTCCAACCTTGAACGGTATGGCTTCGAAGTACATGACGTCGAAGCATGGCGCGAGCACTACGCGCGTACCACGCGCCTTTGGCATGATCGCCTGCTGGCAAACTTCGCGGCAGCGGAACGCGAAGTCGGCACGGCGAAGGCAAGGTTATGGCTTCTGTATCTGGGCGCGGTCTCGATCGGCTTCGATCGCGGAAAGACAGGCGTTTTTCAAACTCTCGCATCGAAGCGCAAGCGCGGTGCGTCGGGCGTGCCCCTGTCACGCGCCGATCTCTACCGCTGAAAACCGATACCGCGCCGAAGGGATCTCTAATAGGACCAAACATTGTCGGCCGAGCGCGACGTGCTACGACAAACTCGCGGCCAACTACCTGGCCTTTGTTCAAGTCGCATCAATTCGGCTGTGGCTTCGCTTAAATGAATCCACGCCATAACGTCAGTGATGACGCAAGCATGATGGCCAGCGCCAAGGCAGGCGGAAACGACTTCACTTATTGTGCTGCCGATAATTGCCAAACCAAGTCACAAACGCCCTCAACCCAACTTCGATCGGCGTGTGCGGAGTGAAACCCGTGGCGCGCTCCAGTTCGGAGCCATCGGCGAAAGTCTCGAAGACGTCGATCGGCCGCATGGGCAGCAATTCACGTCGTGACGACTTGCCGATGATCTTTTCCAGAATGTCGAGCAATTCGACGACCTCCACCGGCTTTCCGTTGCCGACATTGTAGATGCGATGTGGCGGTTGTGGCGCTGTTCGCGCTTGGTCGGCCTCCGCGGCAGTCGGCGTGCCCGCGGGCGGCGGTAAGGTGATCAATCGCACCACGGCTTCGATGACGTCATCGACGTAGGTGAAGTCGCGACGCATGTGCCCATGATTGTACAGACGCACAGGCCGACCCTCCATGATTGCCTCAGTGAAGAGCCAGTAAGCCATATCCGGGCGTCCCCACGGCCCATAGACAGTAAAAAACCGAAGCCCGGTCGCCGGCAGGCCGAATAGATGGGCGTAGGCAAACGCCATCAACTCATTGGCTCGCTTCGTGGCGCCGTAGAGGCTGAGCGGCTCATCGACTCGATCGGAAACCCTCAGCGGCATGCGCGTGTTGGCGCCGTACACCGAAGAAGAAGACGCATAAACGAGGTGCCGGCACCGCGTGTGGCGACAGCCGTCCAGAACGTTCGCAAATCCGACGAGGTTGGCGTCGACATAGGCCTCAGGATTGGTAGCCGAATATCCAACACCGGCCTGCGCCGCCAGGTGGACGACATAGGCAAAATGGTGGTCTGCGAACAAACTTGCGACTGTATCGCGATTGGCAAGATTGCAGATCTCGAATTGGAAATTCGAGTTCGCTCTCAATTCAGCAATACGCGCTAGTTTTAGGCGCGGATCGTAATAGTCGTTGAGATTGTCGACGCCGTGAACCAACCAGCCGTCGGCGAGGAGCCTGCGCGCCAGATGAAAGCCGATGAACCCGGCCGCGCCCGTGACAAGAATGGACTCTCTCATTCCGTCCCGCCCAATTCCAGGGGCGGCCCTCAATGTTTGGTGTTTCGGCCTGAACGCTCGACGAGGGTAAGAGGTCCGCGTCGGGAGGGCTCATGATCCCAGAAGTGGCCGCGGTCGATCAGGACGCCGACTGCCTCGGCAAGGTTTGCGGCGGTTTCAACGATAAAGCCACCATCATCGAGCTGGAATGCCGCCTCCCGCTCTTTGGGATCTGCTGACAGCAAAGTCCCGCCGGGAAGCCACCCAGCTTGGCCCGCCGTAAGATCATGCGCCCGGTCGCCGACAATCCACGACCTCGCCAGATTGATGTTCATGCGGCTTGCCGCCTCAAGGATCATCCCGGGATTGGGTTTCCGCCACGGGTGATTGGCGAGCCGTAGGGGCCCCCGCCCCTCCGCATGATAAGCGCAGGCAAAAACGGCATCGAGATGCGCGTCAGCAGACCTAAGCTCAGCCGCCAACGCCGCCTGAACGGCATGGAAGTCATCCCAGTCGTAATAGCCCCGGCCGATTCCAGCCTGGTTTGTCACCACAACGACCCGAATTCCCAGCGCATTACAACGACCAATTGCGGCTGCGGCGCCTTCAATCAAGTGCAGGTCTTCGACACGGTGAAGGTAATGCGTATCCGCGACGATGACGCCATCTCGATCGAGAAATAGCGCCCCGCGCCCGTCAGGAGGCGCTGGATTGATCTCGCACCACAAGCCGGGATCATCGGGGGTCATGGAGGCGGCGCCAACGAGAGGTAAAGATTTCGCACCTTTTGCCTGACGGCGTCGGCGGTAAACCGCTCATGAAAGCGTGCGTTCGCTGCCGCCCCCAGCCGATAGCGCAGGTCAGGATCGGCGGCAAGCGTGGTCAGCGCCCGCGCCGCCGCGTCGATATCCCCCAGCGGCACCAAGATGCCCTCCTGGCCGTCCCGCACGACCTCCCGGCAGCCGGCAACGTCTGTGGCCACGATCGGCCGGCCCATGGCGGCAGCTTCGACCAGGGAACGCGGGAGGCCCTCTCGGTAGGATAGCAGCATGGCGACGTGATGCTGGCGCCAGACCTGCGCCACGTCGGCGACCCGGCCGTGCCAAGTGATCCCCTGCTCAGCGGACCATCGTTCCAACGTGGCTTCCGGGATGGAGCGAGGGTTATCCGGATCGGGGTCGCCGAACAGATGCAGTTCAACCAGCGCGCCGGCACTGCGGGCTCGCCGCACCGCCTCGACGGCTTCGACGATCCCCTTGGGCCGGATCATGCGGCTGACCACGGCGACCTTCAGCGGCGGCGCTGCCGGCTCTTCGCTGCGAGGGAACTTCGCGGGATCGACCCCGGCGCCGCCGACGATGGTGATATCGGCACCGTCCGGGTCCAGGCCGAACTCTTGCGGATCGTCGCGATTCTCGAAAAGAAAGCGGGTCCGTGGACCGCGCAGCCATGAGCCGACGATGACGCTTACGATCTTGCGGGCTACAAGCACCGCGGTGCCACGTTCGATCCACAGATACCCCAGACCGGTTGGCGCCAAGACGAGCGCTCCGGTCCCAGTAAGCTTCGCGGCAATGCCGCCAATCACTACCGGACGAAGCGCGATACAGTGCACGATGTCCGCGCGCTTCTGGCGCACGACCCTCAACGTTTGGAAAAAATCGCGCAGGCTGCGGAACGGATTGAAACTGCCGCGTTGGCTCTCGATCGCAATCACGGAAAATCCTTCGGCCTTGAGCCGCTCGCCTTCGGCGCGTACCCGCGTCGCGACGGCGACCTCCAATCCACATTCTCGCGCGGCCTGCGCCATCGGCAAGAAATGCGAGACAAAGAACCAGTCTTCGGTGACGAGGTAAAGGATTTTGGGCATGATCAGTGGCGGCTCGATCTTAGCTTGTTCCACCGCCCACTGGCAGCCCCCTATCGCAGCCAGATGCCCCAAACCGGTCGGCGCCAGGACGAGCGCTCCGCTGCCGGCGAACTTCGCGGCCACGCCGCCCTCCACCACTGGCCGCGGCGCGACAGCGCACGCTATTCGTTCCTTGTCTCGGCCAGTTCTACGATGTTGTGATACGGAATCCCCCGACGTATGGCCGCAAAGCTACTTACGCGCGACACTCATCGCACAACGGCGAGATTGAGATATCCCAGGCGTCAACAAATCATTGCCACAATGGGTCCGCCGCGGTGCTAAGTATTCCGCATGGACTAGACCGCGGAGCGACCATGGCAGCAAACGGCAGGATTGAGACTGAGGCTGTTCGTCCCGCCGAACGCTCGCGGCCTTCCATTGCCGTCGAAAAACTCCGCGACCTACCCCCACTTACAGGGCTGCGTTTCTTCGCGGCCTTTTTCATCTTCGTGGGTCACGCCACCCCCATGATGCTCAAGTTTACTCCCAACCCGCAACTCGTGATCAACGTCACAAACTGCTTTCTTGAAGTTGGGATGGAATTGTTTTTCGTGCTGAGCGGGTTCGTGATTCATTACAACTACGCGAATGTTGGTCGCCTTCCGAACTCTCAAAATCTTGCAAAATTTTATATCGCGCGCTTTGCACGGATTTACCCCCTTTACCTACTTTTTCTTACACTTCAGCACGTCTTGTATGGTGGCGATTTGCGCGCGACCGCATTTTTTCTCGGAATGACGCAAAGCTGGGTATTTATCATACTCGGAGGTGTCCCCGTACTTGGACATTTGAGTTCATTCGTTACCTGGTCGATTAGCACGGAATGGTTTTTTTATTGCTTGTATCCCATCATCGCGTTGCTCCTTGCGAGGACGCGACACCGTCTGACTGCGGCGCTTGTGTTGACAGCCTTGGCATTGCTCGGTCTCGTCCTGGTGGTGTTCATCTTCTTACACGCTCAGGAGGTCAATGCCTTTGCGCAGGCTGTTTGGGGTAAGCCTGGCGATTCCTTCTTTATAACACTGCTATCATTCTCGCCAGTTGGACGGTTGCCACCATTTTTGATCGGAGTCGCTACCGCTCATATTTTCATTACGAGATACCACCAACCGGTTGGCGAGTCTGAGCGGCGCCTCGGAATTGTTCTTCTGATCTTGGCGTTGGCTTGCGCTATCGCGATGTGTGGTGCCCAGAGCGTCGGGAACGTCTACGTCGGTTTGCTTGCGCTATTTGTCTACTCTCTGTCCATTGCCGTTGTCATCTTTTGTTGCGCCCGCTATCGATCACTTTTCTCGCGCTTCCTCTCGGTACCTTTGCTCATCGCCTGCGGCGACGCGAGCTATTCCATTTATTTGTTTCACTTAACGATTCTTGAAGTGATCAGGGTCCGGGACGTCTTACCGTGGACGTGGTACAATCTTCTCTACGTCGGCGTTCGATTTGCCGCAGCAGCGCTAATGACGATCGCCTTCTCGATGGCCATGTATAGGGTCTACGAAGCTCCGGCCCGGGTAGCGACGCGCGCATTGCTGGGACGTTTCATAGGCCCAGGGGCGAGCCGCGCCGATCGCTATTTTCCAATCGCCTTGTGCGTGGGGATACCAGTCGCGTTCAGCATCATCGGCTGGTTCATCAGTTTCTTCAAATGGTTCATCCGTTAAAGGTGGTGACCCTAATGCATTAGCGGCAGCTTTGAACCACTAATCCCTCCAAACTCTCATGTAGCTCCGTATCTCAGTGGTAGAGCCTTGGTAACGAGGTTAAGGATTGTGGGCATGATCGGCGTCGACGCGATCCTAGCGTGTTCCGCCGCCCCCTGGCAGCCCCTAATCGCGGTGTCTACTTTATGTGCTATAGGCGTCGCCGACGACAAGGCGGGCAAAACAAGCTGCGGCCGATCGGACAGCGCGTGACGGCGAACTCCAAGATCGTCTTACACCATGTCGGCGGGCGTTGGGGCAATCATCCGTTCCCGCGGCCTCCTGCTTTCGCCGGCGACTTCGTCGAGTTGCTCTACGAGGCCGATATTGACGCCATTGCCGCAATGCACGAGGCAGGCAAGGACCATGCGAACGAGCTGATCGTCATTCCAGCCTGCCTGGCTGATGGCGACGGCGCTCACCTATGCCGGAAATCTTGCCAATATCGCCGACCTGATCGAGGCGCGCCTCGTCGACTTCCACAGGGCGGCATATGCGACGTCGGCATCATCGAGCATTTGTTCGAGGCCTATCGTTTCGACTTTGTCGTGCATTTCGCCGCCGAGAGCCACGTCGACCGCTCTATTCGCAGTCTGCAGTCATTCCTACGCACCAACATAGAAGGCACCCGTGCGCTGGTCGAGGCCGCGCGCCGTGCTTGGCAAGGCGAGGTCGGCCATCGCTTCATCCACGTTTCGACCGAAGAGGTTTTCAGCGACTTGGCGCCGGGCGATCCGCCATTCGCCGAGACATCGCGATATCGGCCGTCAAGCCCGTACGCCGCCTCTAAGGCGTCCGCCGATAACTTAGTGCGCGCCTGGCAACGGACTTATGAGCTGCCGGCAATAATCATCAACTCGGGGAATAATTACGAAACATGGCAGTTTTCCGGAAAAACTTATTCCGTTGATGATCCTCAGCGCCATCGAGGATCGCGAGCTGCCGGTCTACGGCGACGGTCTCCAGGTGCGCAACTGGCTGCATGTATCCGATCATTGCCGCGCGATCAACGCCGCGATCGAACGCGGCGAGGTTGGTAGCACCTACCTTGTCGGGGGCGACAGCGCTTTGCCAAATTTCGAAGTGGCCCAGCGTATCTGCCAAGCCGTCGATGCCGAACTCGGACGCGCGGCTGGCACGTCGAGAAAACTCATACGCCACGTGACGGATAGGCCGGGCCACGACCGCCGCTATGCCGTGAATTCTTCGTTTCTTCGCGACAGTCTGGACTGGCATCCGCTCGAACAGTTCGAGAACGCTCTTCCGGTGCTCGTTCGCTGGTATTTACAGCGCAAAGATTGCGCGGACACTGTACGGACCGGCGCATATCGGCGATATTTTGAACGCCAATATAAGAGACGAATATTTTGGATGATGAGCCCATGACCCCTGCGCGATAATTGCGTTTGCGCGGAAACATCAACGTACTGCTCTATCACTGCGATGGCACGTGAAAGCTTGTCGACGGCCGTTACCAATTGAACTTTAGTCGACCAACTTTCGAGCATTGCTCGTGGCGCATGATCTCATCGCCGTCGATAGACCCAATTGGCGATACGCCGAATGCCGATGTCGAACAGCGTATGGCCGATCGACAACACATTCTTGAAGGAAAGCGCCGTCGACTTGCCGCCCTTTTGTTCCACGGCGAGGACCGGCACCTCCTTGAACGTGAAGCCCTGTTCGAGTAGCAAGCAGAGGATGTCCGCCTGAAAGCCGAATCCTCGCGTATTCGAGTGCCAGCGCATCACGTTATACCGCAAATGCACCGGCAGACCGTTGTAGTACCTCAGACGGAATCCACTGATCAGATTGACGAGCGCCACATACGCACTCGACAAAAAGCCGCGTTGCCAGCTACGGCCTTCGTTGGTCAGGTAATAAGGAATGATGATATCGGCGGTTCCGATCTCCTGGAAAACCTTGATCATCGTATTCTTCGGCTCGGACGCGTCGCCGCAGATGATGCGATAGTACTTTCCCTTGCCGATAAAAGCGCCGTCGATATAGTTTTGCGCCCAGCCAATGTTGAACTTGTTACGTCGCAGCAGCAGCTGCTCAGTGGGATTGGCGCGAACATAGTCCTCGACGAGATCGGCAGAACCGTCATTCGAGCAATCATCGATCACTATGATTTCATAACTGAACTTGAGTTCTGCCAACGCGCTGCGAAGCGTGTCGAGCGTTCTGACGATGTACGGCGCTTCGTTGTAGCATGACACAAATATCGTGAGATCGAGGGGACAGTCGCCGCCCGGCGCAAGCACGCTGTCGACGGCGTGAAGTTCCGCTGCCGCCGGCGTCATTGCCACTTTGGCACCAGAGAGCGGCGGCTCGCTCATGTATTTGCGACCGTGATCGAATCGATGCGCACCGCAACCTGCTGGCGGGCAAACGCCAGATAGGTGTACCTGACGTGGTGCTCGGCGACGAATTCCTGAAACGCCTTGAATTCGTGTTTTTCCCAGTTCGGAAAATTAAAATATTCGTCGAACAGAATTACGCTGCCCGGCACGAGGCGCGGCGCCGTCAGCTTGAAAATCGTTTTTGTCGAGCTGTAGATGTCGCAGTCCAGATGCATGAAGGCGATCGGACCCGCATGTTCGTCCAGCCATTTGGGCAGGCTGGCATCGAAGTAACCGCGATGCAGCAAGACGTTATTCGGCACGCGCGGCAGTTGACCTTTGCGATCGAAAGCCTTGCCGCCGAGATTGAAGCCCGACCATGCTTCCGGCAAACCCTCGAAGCTATCGAAGCCGTGGATGGTTCGCTGGCCGATGCGCCGCGCTATGTAACGGATAGTGCCCCCGGTGAAAACGCCGAATTCGAGATAATGACCGTCGATGCCGACGGCCTGCAATGAATAGTCGATCAGCTCGCGCTGGCTCTCCAGCCCGAGCGCGTCCGGCATCGCGCTCTCGATGTAGTCGACGCTGCGCTGCAAGGCGCGCAGGGCGCGCTCGCGCGTCGGATGAATCCGCCCGGTATCGGCAAGCTGGTACGCGCCACAGACTATTTTGTAGAGCACGTATTTCAGTCGAAAATTTGTGATCAGCATGGCAACCGCAATTCAATCCTATCGGCCTTTGGGCACATCCCCATTAGCGCTCTCCTTTATCCAAGTTTAGCGCTATGTGAGTAGTTTATCACCCGCCGAGAAGCACGTTGCTTCTCACTTTTAGCGCTCGCTGCGCATCACCGCCGGTAAACCAGATTGGCGATGCGCCTGAAAATCAAGTCGACCAGCGTGTGGGCAACCGAAAGCGCGTTCCTGACCGTCAAAGCATTCGATCCTCCGGAACGGCGCTCGATCGATTTGACCGGCACTTCCTTGTAACTAAAACCCTGGTCTAGCAGCATGCAGATAATGTCGGCCTGAAATCCGAAGCCACGCGTATTCGGATGCCAGCGAATCACGTTGTAGCGCAGGTGCACCGCGAGCCCATTGTAGTAATGCAAGCGAAAGCCGCTGACAAAGTTGACAATGGCTGTGTAGATGACCGAGAGCGAGCGGCGGTAAAAGCTCTTTCCTTCGTTCGACTCGTAATAAGGGATGATCATATCGGCCTGTCCGATCTCTCGAAAAACGGCAAGCATCGTCTCTTTCGGCTCCGCATCGTCGCCGCAGATTAGCCGGTAATATTTGCCTCTGCCGACACAGGCGATGTCGATGTAGTTTTGCGCCAGGCCGCGGTTGATCTTATTGGCGCGAAGCACAATGCGTTCGTCTGGGTGAGAGGCGATGTAATTCTTGACGAGTTCGCTCGAGCCATCCCTCGAACAATCATCGACCACAATGATCTCGTAACTTATGGTGCCGATTTCCTTGAGCGCTTCGCATGCCGTTTCGATGGTCTTAGCAATGAATTCGCGCTCGTTGTAGCAGGGGATGAATATCGTCAGATCCAGCAGCGCCTGCTGGCCGGGCGCCACCACGTCTTCCATGGAATAAAGCTGCCGGGCAGCGGCAGTCATCGTCACGTCGGCGGGAATTATGCTCGGCACGGTTGGCCTCTAACCGCATTCCGTAAGAGCGTTTCGGCGATGGGCTCTTACAATGGCGTCTTATCGAAACTTTGGCTACGATATCGCTGCATCTTTGTCACAATCCCCGTACCAGCCGTCCGCGCTCGGCGCGAAAGTATTTCCTTTTCCATGTATGGGCAAGCACTCGAATGGCTGCTTCATTGCGAGCGCTCGGGACGAAACCTGGTTTTTGCCTCATCAAAAAGAGTAGCGAGATCGTGGCGCCCAGAATTTCGCCAGCCTAATGGCAGGTTTGGTCACGCCGCCGCTTTAGCGGGGATGTCTAGGGTGCGGAGCGAAGGCCCATTGCACTGTGGTAAGGCCACGATTGCCAAACTCGGCCCAGGTCGAACCGCTTGTGCGCCACAGGCGCGACCTCTACATTTCGGCCGCCATCCCATGCCCACCGTCAAACAACATACACCGAGCTGTCAGACGATTCAGTCGCTGCGGCTGTTTGGGCAGGCTTGCCTCGGCGTCGTCATCGGCGTGCTCTTGGCGCTGGCCTTGGCGCGGCTTTTGCTGCCGCCTGATGGCCCTGCCAAGACGCTTTCTCACGGCCTGCTGCCGTGGATTTTTGGACAGTTATACTTGAAGCCGCGGGAGAAAGGCCTCTACCTGCTTTCCATTGCTCTCGGTGGCGTGTGCGGCTACGGCGCGACGTTTAGACTCCTGTCGGGGCGGGCGGTCATCGCCGCCATTTGGGCCGCTCTCCTCTTGTCCATACCGCTCTTCAACCAAATCATCGGTCATACGCTGATCGGTCATTCTTCGGCCGCTCGGATATTCGCGACACTTGGCAGCGCCGCGGCGATCATAGGCGGTCTCTTTACACTGCTGCTGTACCGCCAAGGTCGACCTCTCGCCGACGTCGAGCCATGGCCGACGAAATCGGACGACGGCGCGCCGTCAAAGTGGCAGCCTTTCCTTTTGTTGCTGCTGCTACTGACTTTGATCCTCATGCCATCATCGTTTGCCGCAGTTGCGGCAAAAATCGGATTGAATTTTTCCCCGGTCTCGTTTCTGTTTGGCCCGGCGCTATACTTTCTGGGGCACGGCCTTCTGCCAGGTATTGACTATTACTCACAATACAGCATCGGCCAGCCCTGGCTTTTTCATTTCATCATCGGACATTCCATCGAGCAGACGCTCATCATCTATACGACGATTGTCATCGTCGCTACGTGGCTGTTCTATGCCCATGCCATTTATCTGCTGCACTGGCTTTACCGGTCATGGACGGCGGCGGGAGTGGTGGCGTTGCTGTCGCTTATCCTGGGTTTTCACTATCCTGGGGAGCATCAGGCATTTTTTATCGCTCCATCAAGCAGCGTTCTGCGATTTCCGCTTTTGACCGCATGCGCAGTGTTGACCGGCTTTTGGTCGGAGGTGCCGGGCAGCCCGTCGCGATTGCTGGCGGCGGCGCTGGGGGCCGCTGGTTCCATCTTTCTTGAAACCGAAACAGGCATCATATTTGCGATCACAGCGCCGGTGGCTCTGTTTGCGACCCACCCGTGGCGCTCCTCGATAATCTTGCCCATCGCCGCCTTCGTCGCTGCGACGATCGTCATTTTCGTAGCGGCGATACTCGTCGTCTTCGGCTCCTCCGCGTGGCAGACCGCGTTCTTCGCCGATCTGTTCACGGGCCTAGTCTACTTTGGATCGGCAGGATTGGGCGGCGTCCCGATGAATTGGACCCTCGCTGAATGGAATTGGTTTTATCATCTTGTGGTCCCCGGCGCGTTGATTGCCACGCTCTGTGTCATTGCCCGCTCAAGCGGCACGAATCACGTAGACCGCAGGCGTGCGGCCGTGTTGGCATTTCTTGCGGTGTCAGGCCTGCTGCTGCTGGTCAAATACGTCAATCAGTCGTTGGCCAGCGTGTGGCAGATGAGCGCCATCGTCCTCTTGGCCGTTTTAGGCTGGTGGTGCGTGGCCGTGTTGAACCACATTGATCCGGCGATATTCCGCCGCCGCATTTTCTTACATGAGGCCTCCAAGACGCGCGACACCGCGACTGCCCGGCCTGCGCTGAGCATCACGACCTCGCTGCGCAGTGATGCCGCCTTGGCGATGATCGCGCTGGCGTTGATCTTCGCTTATTCACCGTCCGAGGCACGCAATCCGGGCCAGTACGGCTTGCGGGCCTGGTCGCAATATCCCTCGTTGCTGAAGCGGCCTTTCCGCCGCCCTGTCGGCTGCGTGAGCATGGACTGCGTCGCTAATCTTCCGGCGGCATCCGATGTCGCCCTCATCGCTTCACGAACCCAGCCCGGCCAGCAGGTCGCGATCGTCGTCGACAGTTATGATGCGGCGTATCTCGTCGACGCCCATCGGCCGCCGCTTATACTGTTCCTGCCCTCCGCGCAAATATTCACGGAAGGCCAGGTTAAAAATTCGCTTGAGCGGTTGCAGAGGCAAGATCATATATTTACACCAAAGGACGCGGATGGAGGGCCGTTCAACTTCAAGAACGACATGACCCGGGCGGTAGCCCCGCTGTTGGGGACGATGTTCCAGAAGGACGACGAGGGCGACCGGCTGATTGCCTGGAAACACGTTGCCCAATAGAACGGATCTGAGCGCGACGATGCGTCTGTTCTTCACCGGCACAGGTCTCCTTACGCTGGCTTTTCTTGTCCATGTCGTGCTTTGGCGTGTTGCCGTGCCGAAGCGGCAAACGCGGGCATTGCTCCTTATTTTTGTGCTAATTCCGACCGCTGCGGCTGCTGCCTTGGTTTCGGGCCAGCTGCCAATATTCGCTGGGCTTTCCACGCCACAGGCGCTCCGGCTCATGCTTTTCTACGTTTCGTGCTCGCTCGCCTACATATGCACCTATTCGGCAGTCGATATGCCGAGCCCGACGCTCACGATCATATCCTATATCGCAAGCGCGGCGCCGCCGGCTGTTCCGAGCAGCAAATCGCCGATCGATTGGGGACCAGTGACATTGTTGGCGAGCGTATCCACGCGATGGTGGCAAGCCGCCTCGCCATCATCGACCAGGACAGCTGCCGGCTGACCCGCAGCGGCCGCTTCTATGCAACGTTGTTCGAGTTGGCGGCCGCCACCTTTCGTCTGCCGATGGGAGGCTAGCGGAATGACCGGCGAATGGGTCTTGACCGTCGCACCGGTCGTCGGGCTTGTCGCCAATGTGAGCACGCAATTGGTCAGTGTCCGCATTTTGCGCGGCAAGCTTGCACTTCCCATCATCGCCGGACTTGTTTGCGGCGTGGGGGCGACGTTCGCGCTGATCGGGCTCGGACTTGCGCAGATGTCGCCAAGCCGCACTGAAGGCGCGGACGCATGGTGCGTCGGCATTTTGACCTATCTGGCGCTGGCATACGGATTCTTCGTCTTTCTCAATCTCAATGTCACCTCGCTTCGCATCCGAATGTTGCGGGAGATGCTGCGTGCCGACGGCAGGATGGATATGAATACATTGCTCCATCAATACACGCCCGAAGAGCGGCTTCGCCGGCGGCTCGAACGTCTTCAGAGCGGAGGACAGATACGTCTCGAAGTCGGCCGGTGGCGCCTAAAATCTTCGCCGCTGTTGGCGGTCGCGCGAGGCATGGAAGGGGCGCGAATTCTCATACTTCCCGCACGGTATCGAGGGGGATAGCCGCCATGGGGATGCCGACTCGGCGCACAACGGAACTACTCATTCCCGTTGATTGATTTCGGTGTTTCACCTTGCAGGGCGTCGAAGAAGGGCCGCCACCGCGCGGCGATCACGCGCACATCCTCGAGGAGTTTCTGCTTTTCTTCCGGCGACAAGTCGAATTTGGGATCGGCGGCACGGTCCAGTTCACGTTCAAGCTTGGTCCAGAATTGCCGGCCCCCGATCGGTGTCTGCATCCACTGGGCCTGCACATTGGCAATGGTACGTGCCGCGGAGTCCTCGACCGTATCTACAATGAAATTGGCGACGACGGCGGCGCAAACGGCGATGACGACCGCGACGATACATGCCTTGACGGCAAACAGGCCGAGCCCGCTGCCGAGATAAATCTCGATCGACCGTTCCCCGCTATCGCCGCTCATGATTGCTCCTTTGCCCGGTTGTCCGCGCCACCACGACGCAACTATATCAGATCGCCGCGTTCCCTAAAGTCCAAGATCGCGCCTGTGCCACTGCTAAGTGGTCTTCGGTTTGTGCTATTCAGACCACTCAATAGGGGACGCGTTTCGGACTACAACGATCAGAGCAAATCTGCTTCGGACATCACGCGGCTTCATCGCTGCACCGATGCGCCTCGCGATGGTGCACTCGGCACAGAAGCACGGTGAACTCATCGCTGACATTGCGTCAGGGGGCCTGGCGCTACGCAAATATAGGAAGGGGTATATTCCGGCGCCTTGCGCAGCAGATGATTGCCGTTCGGCTCGAGCACAATCATCGTCCCGGTCCGCTGCGCCATGGCGCGGACGAGGTGGGGTGTCGCCGGCTTGACGTGGTGCAGGATGTCAAATGCGGCGTCGTAGTGAGGCAGCGAGCCGTTATCGAACGTCTCCAAGTCGACCGCGGGAAGCTCGCGCTATTTTACGATTCGGATTTGGCGCTTGATGGCTGCGTTCGACTTATCAATGCCGTCGACCTTGCGGTAGCGCGTGGCAAGCATTTGATTGGCAAAAGCGCCGCCGCAGCCGATATCGAGCACGTGGGCGTCGGCGGGGACGCGCAATTCCCCCGCGACGTCGAGGGCGACCTGCCACTGCCGACCGCGCACGTACGCAACGGCTTCGGAACTTAGAAACATTGCCCGGGCAAAGCCGAGTTACTCCGCCCGGTCCCAATAGCTTCGGGTTTGCTGGGAGCTGGATCGCCGCTCATGATCTCTCTTGCCGCACCAATTGCCAGCGTATCTTATCCCGCTTTAGTTTGCCGGTGAGGCGGCTTTGCGATGGCCGCGCAGCATCAGCCAGACAACGCCTCCCGGCAGGCTCAGTAACGTGCTAATCAGGCCCAACTCTACCGACAGCGCAAGTGCCGCTTCGCGGTCGACGCCAAGCAGGCCGAGAAGTGCCACCAGCGACAGTTCCCGCACGCCCCACCCGGCGACCGAGATCGGCAAGGCAACGACCAGCGTCATGATCGAGATGACGGCGATCATCGCAACCGGCCCGACGCCGATGCCGAGACTGCGCGCGATGCAATAGGCGCCGAATCCGGTACAGGCCCCCGAGGCGAGCGCGAAACCGAGCGCGATCAAGCCCGAGCGGTCCGTCAACAGGCGCAACTCCTCCGCCAACCGCAGGACAAGATGGATGAGGCGCTGATGGCGCCATCGTCCCAGTATGCGTTCGATCACGCCAAGCAGCAGGATCCCGAGCACACCGGCCGCAAGAATGGCGGCGCCGCTGAACCATACGGCAGCGGCAAACGGCCCCCAAATGGTCGGCAAGGTGGCGAGCGCGAGCATGATCAGGGCGGCGACTGTGACCACGCGGTCGACCAGAATCGACAGCACGATCTGGCTCATCGACAGCACGAACCGCCGCGCCAGCAAGATGCGGGCGACATCGCCGCCGACGGTGCCGAGCGGCAGGCAGTTGAAGAAAATGCTGGCGTAGAACACCGCCTGCACGCTCGCCATGGACGGCGGCGGGCCGCGCATCAAAGCGCAGAGGATCGAGCGCCAGCGTTCGCCGGCAAGAACGATTTGCGCGAGAAGGAAGACCGCCGCAACGGCGAGCCAACCGCGGTCCTGCGTGGCCAGCAAGCGCGCAAAAGCCTGGCGGTCGATGCCGCGGAACACCAAAAACAGCGTGATGACGGTGAGCGCGAATGAAAACCCCAGCACCAGCCAATGGCGATGCGTGTGCGGGCGTGATGTCGCGTCCTGGATTGACAAAGGAACGTGCCTTGGCCCGTTGACTGCCTTGGTGCGAAGAGGCAGCTCTTTTGGCAGCTTTGCCGGCAAGCCTCAAGAGCTTCGGGCAGCAATTGCAGTGTCGCCGTGTCCCAACGTGACCAGGCGCGTTCTCGCTGCATAGACTTCCAAACAAGAGGGAAAATGCCTACGGTCGGCGTCCCATTCGATTCCGTGTTGGCAGCAACGCGCCCTGCCCGGCCCCATTGATGAGCGCCCCGCATAATCCGAGCGACTATAGCGCTGCGCCGCATGACCGCTACATACCCGCGCTCGACGGTCTGCGCGGCGTCGCGGCCATGCTGGTCGCGGGCGGCCACTACATGACGTTCGAGGGCGGCGCTCCGCTGTCGGTGATGGCTTCGACGCTGGTCGGCTTGGGCATGACCCTGTTCTTCGTGCTCTCAGGCTTCGTTATCCATTACAACGCTCAAGTATCGCGTTGGCCCAGACGGGTTGTCCGATCGACGGTCTCGTCCGTTTCGCATCAACGCCGTCATCACCCTTGCAGTCCAATCTATGGACACGCGAAGAGGCGGATACAAACCCTCCAAACACCAAAAGAGACAAAACAAACGAAGACCCCAGCGATGGCGTTGGAGGAGCATTTTGCCCGCCCGACGCTTACCAAGAAAAAATTCTGAGCCGCTACCGTTCTTAGTTTCCAGAGGTCAGGCGCTACGCCGCAACAGGCCGGACTGCTGTGTGCGCTAGGTCATCCCAGCCAAACCGGATGCTCAATGACTCCGGAATCATCGAGGCGGCACGGATCGCCTGCTCCGGGGTTACAGTCCGACTCCATTCCATCGGGTCGGCCAGCCGGAAGTGCGTTTCATTTATTGTCCTCGAAAGGTTCGGTAGAGCGTAATCAAGATCGATGTCGTAGAACGCGAGGATCTTGTCGAAGAAGGCTTTCTCTTCCGTCCTGAGATCATTCTGATGCGTGATCAAAATCGGGATCGCATGCCGGTCTGCGATCTCTACCCAACGCTCAGCCCATAGGACCAGTTGTGGCATGTAGTTATCAATTTGCCAGTCGATCTGGCGGGAGAGCGAAAGCTTGAAATATCCGACCGGCGGCCGCGGCGCGACATAGAGCAGTTCCTCGCTCGTGTCGTTGCCGCCAGTAACGTACCGAAGATGGTGGACCCAGCTCAGCAAGGCCTGTCTTGGATCCCGCATATGCAGAATCATCTTCAGCTTGAAGTGCCGCAGAACTTGCAAGTTTTCGAGGGATGGAGCCAGATGATTCTGAGAAACAAATCCGCCGCGGCTAAAGGTTTGGGTGTCTTGAATGTTCATCTGATCAATCAAGCCATAGCTGTTGCCAAGATCCATGGTCGCAAGACCCAAGATCTTAGACAGCGACTTCTGGACATAGACGCTGCCTGATTTTGGCATCGTGTTCAGAAGTACGCCTTCGCGGCATGTCGACGGCTGGGGCGTCCGTAACCGCGAGAGGCCCCGATGCATGATCCGACGGAAAAAGGAATATCTTCGCGCTCCTGAGTGCATCGACCCACTTTCCCTTAGCGCGCCCCACAACCAAGAGTAATCGCGGATCATCCAGTCTCGGTCAACACGTCTACCACCTCTTTTCCCCTCTTATAATCGGACACTGTCGGCGCGGTTATGGAGAATTTACTCGCGATCAAGGTCTCGCTGGGACTGGTTATAGTGCGGATCGCCCACCATCCGGGAAATGCGTTGCCCGGCGATCTCGCTCTATTGTCAGGACTTCGTGGACGATTTCCTACGCCACGATCGAGTGCCCTACGCGCCGGTGCTTAGGACGCTGGACAGCTGAGTAACGCCGATCGGCCGCTCGCTTCGGCCGGCAGAAAAAACTGGTGGATTTTTGGGTCGCCACCACATCGCCAACTGGCAATGAAGTCCTTGCCGCAGCCGGTGGCCGGATCGCCGAGTTTGGTATCGTCGACGTCGTAAATGCAGCTTTCCAATGCCGAATCGCAGACTTTCGCCAGCGCGGTCGTAGCGTTGCCGGCCTTCACCAAATTGGTGTGACCCGGCGGCGGCGTGAAGTCCTTGCAGCTTTGCCCATAGGTTGCTTCCACGACATGGATCACGTTTGCGTTCGGATCTGGCGGCGTCAACCAATAGTCCATGAATCGCATGGTGGCGAAAAACGAGACCGCCACCACGGTAAAGCCCCCAACTACCATGAGTAGTATCCGACCGGCGGACGATCGCATGGCGGATTTTTTTCCTCGTCCCTCGGAGCGATCAATGCCGCGCCAAGGCCACTGCTGCGCGCACTCATCTGAACCCGCTGGCCCTGGCCCGAAACGGCGACGTTGCCCGCATCAATTATCAGACCGAATCGCGGCCAGCGTTGTGACACATCGGCTGCGAGATGTCACCGGCTTGCAGGACGATACGGATAATGATTGCCTGACCCGCATCGACGGAGTTCATGCGTCAGGCAAATATCAGCCAACTCACACTGACGAACTGTTCGATGGAATCATCGCAATTAGAATCGCGCACGCAGGGCAGGCAGCCGCGCAGCGCAGCCTGGCGAACCGAATTCTTCGGATTGCCGCAGCTCGCGTTCGTGCTGCCGTATGTGGGCCTGCTGGTCTGGTTTCACGAGGTCGACGTCTACCATCGGCACTTTGCCGAGCCGGGCCTTATCGTGGTCGCCTATAATTGCTTTCGGGTACTTTTCATTTTTTATTTGTTCTGGATCGCTGCAACTCCGGGGCTATTGCTGTTGCGAGCGGTTGCGCGCCGGGAGCTTGCCGAGCTCGGAGTTCTCCAACGTCTCGCGCTCGGCTTCTTCACCGGCGCTGGCGTCTGGCATATGGCCATGCTGGCACTCGGCTATCTCGATCTCTACACCGTGCCTGTTGCCATCGCTGTGACACTGCCGCTGGTGATCCTGTCCTACGTCCCCGCCCGCGTCGCTGCATGCGACATCTTTCATACGGTCATCACCGACCGTGGGCTCGATAGGCTTGATTGGTTTTTGCTCGCGGTCGCAGCGATCGCCATCGTCATGCTGCTTCTGGTCAAGGGCCTCTATCCCGGCGGCGGGCATGATTACTTCACGCACTATTTCTACTACCTGCAAGCCGTCATCGAGCGCGGTGGACTGTGGCCGAATGACGTCTGGTATCACTACTATTACGACAAGGGCGCGGGACTCGTCTTCCTCGGCACTCTGCTGACCGATCTGCTCGCGCCCCAACTCGTCACCTTCACATTTATGGTTGCCGCAGCATTGGCGCTTTTCCTCTTGCTGCGGCGGATTGCTCCGAACACGCTTTGGCCGCTCGCCGGAACAGTGCTGTTCCTCTTCGTCTATATCTATACGCCGGGAGCCGCCCTGCTCTACAGCATGAACGGCGGCTGGGGCGACTTCGAGAAGCTGCATGAAATCAACGCGGCGCTTGTGATCGCCATCGTTTGGATGACCCTTGAGGCGCTGACGAGTACGGACCGCACGCGGATTTTGTGGTCGATCGCGGCCGCATTGACCATCGTCTGTGCCGTCCTCATCAATATCACGATCGCGATCTATCTTGGAGGTTTCTTTGCCTTGCTCGCGGTTTGCTGTGGCGTCTCGCGCCGTATCGCGCCCACGCTGGTCTGCCTCGGCCTAGGTGCGGTTGCCGGGCTTGTCCTTATTGCGCTCCTCATACTCAATCAGGTGACGACGGGGCTCGCCAACGATCAGGGCATCCTATTCTTTTGGAATTTCGCCAACATCGAAAAGCTTGCCAGCTGGGGCGCGCTGCCGTTCGTAATCGTGGCCTACCATGACATTCAGCAACGCGCGTCGGCGACGCCGCCGTTTTCGATCCACACCGTTATTTTTCTGATTGAATCATTTCGACTCGATCTCGTTTTGCCGATGGTTATCGGCGGCGCGATCATCGCGTTGCCAGCGATCATCCGTTCGCGCTGGAATAGAAACGTCATACCGACGATGATAGTGCTGACCTCGGCTGCGCTGATGTTCCTCGCGGTTGCCCTGTTCGCCGGCCGCGAACAGCAAGTATCCTTCTATCGCTACGCCAGCTTCGCAACCGCGCTGGCAATCGCCTGCGGCGTCCTGAGTTGGAGTGTTCCTAGCGGCGACGACCGAATGGCAAGATTCGCGCGTTCTCCCTCCGTCGCCATCCTTGTTCTTCTTCTCTGCCTGGCCCTCGATTTGTATCCGGCTCCGATGCTTGGCGCCCTAAACCGGGCGCTCCATTTTGTGTCAGGCCGCTACAGCATCGATACCGCCTACAGCACGCAATACGGGCCGCCGCCGCGCCAGGAATGGGGCGCTATCTACTCCGGCGCGCGCGGAGCCTACAGCGTGGTCGGCCCCGGCACGCCAATCTGGTCGCTCCACATCCACACCTATTGCATGCTACCGGACTGCCTGATCGAATCTTACCCGTCCTTCGTGATGACGCACCAATGGAACCGCGTGATGTTCGGCACGCCGGACGAGGCGGAGCAAACGCTCCACGCGGCGCACCTCGATTATTTCCTGTTCACGCGCGAGGACGATATTCGCGACCCATTGCCGCTTAGCCCCTTGTTCTCCGCCGATAATATTGGGCAATTTCTCGGCATCCGCTGGACCGATGGAACGACCTCATTACTAACATGGCTCGGCCCCAGCGTGGCGCCGCTCGACCCCGCTTGGATCGCCAACTACCGCCACGCAGTTGAACGATCGGGAACAGTGCAAAGCTTTCCCTACGAGGCGATAAAGCAGATATTTGCAGGATTGGACGCCACGCCGCATCCCTGGCGTGCGCTCCGGCTGCCGTGATGCGGCGACTGAAGGTCGATCTGAAACCCGCAAAAGGCCAGACGTTTGCGCGCAATGTCGCGCCAAAACTAGCCTTGCACCCTCGCTTGTCAAACCGCAAAGGGCTGGGTACAACCCCGCGAAATCCCACAATGATCGCAGATCAGTGATCTTTCGATCGCCCCCAATATTGCCGAGTTCAAAGTTCACTTTCAGCCGTAGTGTCCGCCTAAACCTCACTGAGGACTTAAAAGATGGGACGCCTGCTCGAAATCGTCACTCCGCTGCACAAAGCGACGAAGCGCGATTACCTGGCGCGCATGACCGACGACAAAGTGCATTGCATGGTGAAGGCGAAGGAATACGAATTCGATTACTGGGACGGCGACCGCCGCTACGGCTATGGCGGCTACAAGTTTATCGATGGGCGCTGGAAGCCGGTGGCGCAGGCCTTGATCGACATCTATGGGCTTAAAGATGGATCGAGCGTGCTCGACGTTGGCTGTGGCAAGGCGTTCCTGCTCTACGAGATGAAGAAAATTCTGCCAGGGCTCAAGATCGCCGGCTTCGACATATCAAAGCACGGCCTGGCCGACGCCCGCGACGACATCAAGCCGTATTTGTTCCGCTATCGCGCCCAGGATCGCTACCCTTACGGCGACGGCGCGTTCGATCTCGTCATCTCGCTCGGCTGCCTGCACAACCTGCGCCTGTTCGAACTGGAGACCGCAGTGCAGGAGATCAACCGGGTCGGCAAGAGCAAATACATCATGGTCGAGGGCTACCGGAACGAACTCGAGCAGTTCAATCTCGAATGCTGGGCGCTGACCGCGGAATCAATACTGCATACGTCGGAATGGATCTGGCTCTATAATCATTTCGGTTATACTGGCGATTACGAATTCATCTATTTCGAATAGGCCAGAGCGATGCAAGTCAAGACAGCGAAGGCGGCGATTCTTGCGCAATCGCGCGAGCCGCTTGTCGTCGATGAGATCGCGCTGCCGGAGGCGCTCGGCGTCGGC
>Ga0181518_10000180_pt1 | contig 72365 bp, 60 predicted proteins | sample PEATcosm2014_Bin_28_FD_119751 | JGI IMG/M metagenome (GOLD analysis project Ga0181518, IMG submission 119751) | Peatland microbial communities from MTU Mesocosm Facility, Houghton, MI, USA - PEATcosm2014_Bin01_60_metaG | ecosystem: Environmental > Terrestrial > Soil > Wetlands > Peat | place...
CCGACTCGCGTAGGGCTTCACCCTCCTGGTAAGCAAGCATCGAACGAAAAAAGAATACTCCTTTCCGCCCGCCACGGTACAAGCCCATTCCTCAGATTACGAGATTGGCCGGTATATTAAGGGATAATGCCGTTGTTCGCCCGGCTTTGCGGCAGCACCCGGAAGGCACGTTGCCCAAAAGCGTGCCGCCGGGTGACATCCTGGTCATACACCAAGATGCTATTTCGTGGTGGGACGGTCGGCCGCCACCACCGGAAACTCGATAGCGGCGAAGCGGACCACATGATCGGGTTTGTTGGGAAGCAACACGCGGGCCAGCGCGTGCACCACGTGACCCGGCGGGCAGGCCGGCTTGATCAGCGGCAGGGAGTACTTGGCGGAGGCCCCCACGTAGTCGTAAGAGCTCCAGTCGTCGGCAACGCGCAGGGTATTATCTACGCACGCGTCGTTGGTGAACAGCTCGGCGGCGCGGTAACGGTCGTCCTGGGGGATGAGAATGGCGACCCGCTCGCCGGGGCTGGCCTTTCCGTCGCCATTGCCGTCGCCTAGGGACTGTTCGGTCTTTTCCGTGGCATGCAGGAAACGGCGGACGGACTGGCCATCGGCGATTCGGAAATCCGCAAACGGTGGAGCGGGCGGGTACATTGGTATGTCCAGCGGCAGCTTGACCTCACCCTGCGCGGCGAAGATTCTCACTACGGCCCGTTTGGGGTCCTTCGTCACCACCGTCAAAGGCACATCCGCGAAATGACCGGGCGCGATATCAGGTAATGGGGTGGTGGTTGGAGACAGCTCGACACCCGGATTCGGGCTCATCCAGCGCAGCGTGCCTGGCCGTGCCGCCGCTGCGCCCTTATTCCAGAAGCGCACCCGCGCCCACACAGGCACTCCCGCCGTGACCCAGGCCGCGCCCTCCAACTGATAACCGGAAATCGCCAACACAGGGCCAGGGGAGATCCCGATCTCGTACTCGTCGCCGTCCAGTTCGAAGTTCAGCCGCCCCTGGGCATCCGCCGTCTGGACCTGACGCCGCACCTTGCCATCGCGCAGACGGATGATGGTGGCGGTTTGCGGCCTGCGCCGCAGATACAGCTTGTCAGTGGCTATGGACAATTTCACTCGCGGGATCGTGGGGCCGCCCGGCAGCCATTCCCGCACACAGGAACGGAAGCCGGTGGAAGACACGTTTTCCAACACAGTGAAGCCTGGCTGTTTGCGGTCCGAGGCCACGTCCCAGCCCCAGACGGTAAAGTTTGGGTACACGTCGGCGTGGTTCCAGACCGTGGGGCGGGGCAGCGGATGCGCGAATGCGTGCATGTGGAATTCCAGCGTCTTGGCCATGCCGGGCGTCCCGTGATCGGAGTCGAATTCTTCGGTCTCGTGCCAGGACCGGGTGTATTGCCAGACGGCATTCATCTGGCGATGGTAGAACTGGATGAAATCGCGAGTGCCCGTGACCAGGCGCGTGCGCATGCCCTCGTAGTTGCCGTACATCTCGTCGTGGCGATATTCGGCCGGGAAGTCGCGCGGGCCCACGAAGAATTCCGAAGATCCCATAAAATTGGAAGCACTGGAGACCAAGTGCGGGTACTTGCCGGCGATCCAGAACGACATGAAGCCGCCCATGGACAGGCCGGCGGTGGCGCGGTGATCGCGGTCGGCGATCGTGCGATAGTGGGCATCGATGAAATCGACCAACTCTGGAAAATAGAGCGGGAACTGGCGGCTGGTCTCGACCGGGCTAATGTTGTAAGGCCGCGGGTAATTGTCGCCCGCGAAACGCGGATTGTAGCCGTCCCACTTCACTACAATCACGTCGTGCGTGGCCACGAAGTTGGCGATGTTGTCACCGCCATAGTCCGTGCCGGTATCGTAGTTGCGGTGCGGGGTGTCGGCCACGGGCTGGTTGAATCGCTCGCTATAGCCGTGAAACCAGTAGATGACCGGGTAGCGCTTACCGGAGGTGGCATAGTCCGGCGGCAGGAAGATGCGGTAATGACGGGCTTCTCTGAATACCCGGCTGAACTGGACGCGGTCTTGGATGAGGGGCTCGGCGCCCCAAAGGGCGAGAGCGGCGAGCCATAGGAGGATAAGGCGAGCCAGCACTTCATCATGTTAACGCGCAGGCCCTGGCGGCCTGAGGACGATGTGCGAGAGCGCCGTGCTACAAGACGGCGTAGCCTGGGTTGAAACGCTGGAGGCTGGTAGACGATCCGTCCAAGCGCGCCTGAGCGCGACGTGGGCCAAATGTGCGCGAAGGGCGGCCATTTGTCTGGCTCGATAGCGAGACGTGCATCCAGATCCTCGATGAAGGCGGGCTTCTGCCCACTCACGGTCTTGGCCTCGTGAACCTGTGCGGGATCCCGAGGGGGCCGAATGCGGAGGAAACGGAGCGGTACCTGCGGGAACACGGTGCCGAATTGAGGCCCGGTCCGGCCACCAATGCGAGGCTCCCGTGAAAGCCATTTGCCAAAGACTGCGCCCGGCTGGAGGCGGGGGCGCGCCCGAACGCGCCAACGCCGAGGCCGAGTTAGCTAGTTAAATTGACGAACAACGCCGTCGTCGTGTGAACTAGAACGCCTGGAATGCTCGTGGCGCTGCACCTCCACTAGTGGCGGGTTCGGATACTTCCGGATGCGGTCATCCGCCCGGAAGGGTATCCATGGACGGTTCGGGTATATAATCGTTTGGCGCCTTTTCCTTAAGGAGGAAAACCATATGCGAATGTTGCTGAGAGTATCGATTCCAGTGGAGGCCGGAAATGCCGCCGCCAGAAACGGAACCCTGGGTCCCACGATCGAGGGAATACTGGCCGATCTGAAGCCGGAAGCGGCCTATTTCTTCGCGGACGACAGCGGCCAACGATCGGGCTCAGTCGTTTTCGACATGAAGGACACATCGCAGATTCCGGCGGTCGCTGAGCCTTGGTTTCTCGCCTTCAACGCGCAAGTCTCCCTGCGGCCGATCATGAACCCGCAAGATCTTGCCAAAGCGGGTCCATCGATTGACAAGGCTGCCAAGAAGTACGGGAAGTAGGCCACAACCGAGATTCGCGAAGGACCACTGACAGCAAGACGGCTACCGATTGCCGCTGCGTTCAATTGGCATTCTGTCCGGATACAGGCCCGCGGCAAAGACGTCGGCCGGCGCGCCGACATCTGGGCCTTCGGCGTGGTGCTGTACGAGATGCTGACGGGCCGGGGGCTGTTTCAGGGCGATAACGCCTCAGAAACGCCGGGCTCGGTGATTCAAGGACGAGCCGAAGTGGGAGCGCCGAGAGAACCTCCAGGCTCTCTGAGCATCTGCGACGAGGACCGTATACTGCTGCTCGGCGTGGCGGTTTGTCAGGGACAGGAACTTCATCCCGCCTAAGGGCAATGGAACGCCCGGGCTGGCACTGTTCAGTCCGAGCGCTCTTGGACCAATCGCGGAACGTCTACTGGATGGCAATCTGCACCGGCTGACTGTGTGCTCCATCAAGGGCAATTCCGAGGCTCGCGTTTCCGGTGCCCGCTCCTTCGGGCACCCGCACATTGACCTGATAAAGACCGGCAAAACCCGGCGTCAGGCCGCTGTAGAGCAAATCCGCACGCGTGCCTGCGATAGTCACCGCGGGAACCGCAACGGTCCCAGTGGCGGAGGGTGGCGCGGCGGCTCTATCGGTTACGGTAGAGGCAACCGCGCCGAGGCCCGTACAAAAAACGATGATGACTTCACCGGGAGCGGCTGGAGAACTGGAAGTCACCAGCGCATAATTGGCGTGAGTGACCACTGCCTGTGTGGTTCCGGCCATGAAGACACCGGCTGCGATTGAGACAGTGATGGGTTGGCTTATGATGCCGCCGGAATTGACGATTACCGGAAGAGGCCCCTGCCCGGCGAGTTCAAAGGGGACTTGCAGGTGGATTTGCTGCGTGGCGCTGCCGTTGCCGCCCGATACTGCAAGCAGGGGCGCGGAAATCCCGGCAATGGTCACGGATGTGTCGGCCAGTTCGTTGGGAAGAGGCAACTGAGTGGCGGTTACGTCTCCAGTGACTCCGCGCACCAAATTCTGGCCAAATATGCTCACCGATTCGCCACCACTGGCGCCTGGGGCAAAGCTGGCGGAACTCACCAAGCCGCTTGAGGTAAACGAGGGCGTGCCTGGCTCAGCAGTCGCCTCGTGCGATGGGGCTCGTTCCGAAGCGCCTCGGGCAACCTGCCGCCGCGTTCTGTGTCGGCAGGCGTTTCGACGATGGCTGGATCGCCCAAGGGCGCGCTAACGCCAGCCGAAATTGCCCGCCGCGCCCGCGCTCGATCCACGCCGGCGGAAATTCTGCGAGCGCTTTGGCCGGCGCGCCCCGAGAGGCGGCCTGCTGCTTGGGTAAGGCGTTCCAGCCCAGCCAGACGAGGGCGCGCATGCCGGATGGCCGATCCACACACGATCAACCCGCTTTGCCAGCACCGGAAAAAATACCAACTCAATCGATATGTACGATGCCGCGCTGCAAAGCAGTCACCACTGCCTGCGTCCGATCTTCCACGCCCAGGCGGCTCAGAATCACGCTGACGTGGCATTTAACAGTGGCCTCGGTGATCCCTAGGAGCCCGGCGATTTCCTTATTGCTCCTTCCGCGCACCAGCAGCGTGAGGACTTCGCGCTCCCGGCCGCTGAGATCGGAATTCGGCGTGCGCGCCGCCAGGCTTTGCACCACTGGGGGCGGTAGGAACCGCATGCCGGCGTGTACCTTGCGCACCGCATCCACCAGATCCCCATGCGACATACCTTTTAACAGGTAGCCCTGCGCTCCCGCGGCCAGCGCCTGGTGGATGTCCTCGTCGCCTTCGTAGGTTGTCAGGACTACGAATCGCGCGTGAGGGTCTCGGCTGCGAATCGCGCGAATCGCTTCCACACCGCTCATCCCCGGCAGCCGAAGATCCATCAATGTGACGTGCGGTTTGTGCTGCCAGAATAACTCCGTGGCTTCCTGACCCGTGCCGGCTTGCGCCACCACTAGCATATCCCGCTGCGCGTCGATCATCGCCGTCACTCCCATACGCGTTACGGGATGATCGTCCACAACCATTACTCTGATCTTGCCCTCCGCGCTCATGCGCTCCCTTCGTCCGCCGTCTGGATGCGCGGCTGCTTGGTGAGCGGGACGGCTACCGCCAGATGGGTCCCTTCTCCGGGACGACTGCGCAGAACAAACCTCCCTCCCAAGTGTTCGATGCGTTCCCGCATGCCGATGATGCCGTAGTGCCCATTGGCCGGCGAAGAGGGGTCGAATCCACAGCCGTCGTCGTCCACTTGCATCTTCAATTCCCGCGCCCCAAACGAGAGCCGCAATTGCACGCCGGTGGGCGCCGCATGGCGGATAGCGTTCGAAAGGGCCTCGCGCGCCACCATTACCAGATCGTGCTCGATGGCGTGGTCTACCGCGCGCTGTTTGCCAGCGGTGCCGAACGCGATCGGTATGTGCGACTCCTGGCTGAGTTGCGCCGCCAGTTTCGAGACGGTGGCGGTCAACTCACCCTCGGCCGGCGACCGGCGGAGATCCCAGACTACCCGCCGGGCCTCCTCGATGGTGCTGCGTATCTGCGTCCGCGCACCCTCCAACAACCCCTGCTTCATGGCCGGATCCGTGTCGCCGACAGTGGCGGACGCTTCCAGTAGCGCCGACACTCCCCCACAGCCCTGAATGATCGTGTCGTGCAATTCGCGTGCCACGCGATTGCGTTCTTCCAGGATGCCTTCGAACCTGGCGTGTATCTGCCGCAGGCGGAACTGGTGTACTCCCAGCGCCGCGGCCGCCGCGGCTGCTACGCTCAACGTCAGAAACCACGCCGTGGCGTAGAAATGCGGCCTCCAATAAAACTCCAGCGACGCTTCGGACACGCTGGCGGGGGCGTTCATCTCATATGCCGCCACCCGGAACCGGTACGGTCCGGGCGGCAGGTTGGTGTAGAACGCCAGCCGTCTGCCAAACGCCTCGGTCCATTCGCTGTCGTTGCCTTCCAGCTTGTACCGGAAGCGCATACGCTCTTGCGATCGCAGGCGGATGGCGCTGTACTGGATCTCCAGCTTGCCACCGCCCGGCGGCAGTTCCAGCTTCCCATTAGTGGGCAGCGTGCGGCCGTCCGCCACGATGCGTTCGATCACTGCCGCCGGGGGGTTGCCGAACGTTCCGCGGTCGGGTGTGATGCGGACCGGCCCCTTGTTGCTGGGAAACCAAACCTCGCCGTCGGCAGCCAGACATCCAGCCGGCTGGGTTCCGCCGTGCATTTGGGTGGTTTCCAATCCGTCGGAAATGCCGTACAGCGTCACCGCCGGGCGGGCACTCGGACTTTCCGCGACGTGTTCCAGATCCCGCCGCATCACCGACGATATCCCGTTAGGCCCGCTCATCCAGAACGTGCCGGCCGGATCCTCCAGGATGTGAAAGATACTGTTGTTAGCCAACCCTTGCGCGCTGGTGTACACGGTCAGTTTGCCTTCTTTCCAGCGGAACAGGCCCGCGCCGAGAGTCCCTAGCCACAGCCCGCCCGACGGATCCTCATGAATGGTCCATACTCTTTCCTCCTGCAACCGTTCCACCAGCGCATCGCGCACGAACGCGTCATTATGCAAACGGCTCACGCCATGGTCAGTGCCGATCCACAGATCGCCGTCCCGATCTTCCGCCAGCGAGCGAATGCTGAAATAGCACAGGCCTTGCGCCACCCCGTAATTGGTAAAGCGCCCCTGCCGCCAGCGGCTCACGCCTTCGTCGGTGCCGATCCAGATGCTGCCGTCGCGTCCCTGGTAGATGGCGCGAACAAAATCGTTGATCAGTCCGTCCCGCTTGGTGTATTGCACGATGCGCGATCCGTGGATGCGCCACAAACCATGCCCATCCGTCCCCACCCACAACACGCCCGCGCGGTCGCGAAACAGGTTGCGAATGCGGATGTCGGCGAGCGGGCCCGCGAAACGATAAGGTCTGGCCGTTTGACCGGAATAGCGATAGAGGCGTGTGCTGGCGATCCACAGGCTCTTGTCAACATCCTGGTAGATGGTGCTGAAGTCCGATCCGGCGGCGCCGGGCAGGGGAAAGGTGCTCACCGGCGTGGTGCTCAATCGCATCAGCCCGGTCTGCGTCCCCACCCAAAGATTGCCCTCGTGATCCTCGAGCAACGAGAGCACCGTGTCGCTGGGGAGATAGCCGGGCGCTCTCAGCCGTGTAAAGCGGCCCCTCCGGTAGAGGAAGATACCCTCGCCGATGGTGCCGATCCAGAGCACGCCATCCCGGTCTTCGCGCAGCACGCGCACGGTGCCCGACACCTCCGGCACGCGGTCGAACCGTCCCGTCCCGTCGGGATTCAGCCGTTCCAGGCCCGAAACGGTTCCCACCCACAACACGCCGTCGCGGGTCTCCAGAATAGATTTGACGCGGGCGCTCGAGCCACCCTCCAGGCGGTACTCCACCGTGCGGCCGCGCTCGAACATCAGCAGCGAAGAGCCGCCCACCCACAGCCGGCCGCGGCCATCCTCGCGGATATCGTGCACGGCCACTGCGGGTACGCCCGCGCGTCCATCCACGCGCGTCAGGCGGTCCCCCGCGAATCGAAACAGGCCGTCGTCGGTTCCCACCCAGAACTGCCCGCCGCGGTCCTCCAGCACGCTGCGCACGAAACCGTTGGACAGGCCCTCCTCGGCGGAGAACCGCTGGAACGTCCCGCGCCGGTAGCGCACCACGCCGCCGCCTTCCGTGCCAATCCAGAGATCGCCGCTCTTGGAAACGAGCAGGCAGAAGACGCTGTTCTCGCGGAGGGCTGGGGTATTTTCGCGATTGAAGACGACCATCTCGGCGCCGTCGAAGCGCACCAATCTCCGCTGGTGCCGATCCAGAGGTAGCCGTCCGGCGTCTGGGCGAAAGCTTGCACGGGCTCCTCGGGCAGCCCGTCTTGCGTCTGCCAAATGCGGCGCGAATACCCTTGGAGTCCTGGCTGTGGAACCGCGGCCGGCAACGCCAGCGAGAGGCACACTAAATGCGCGCAGGCGAGGCGGAGACTCATTCCATCAGCAGCGTAACAAAAGTTGGGGATGGGCGCACAAGGCGCCATGCGAAGTCATGGTCCGCCACGCGGGCGGCCCCCGCGGCGTCACTGAACGCGTAGCGTGGCTGCATATTCCGGGATCAACTTAACACTCTTCAGATCTGCCCGCTCCGCGCCCGCATACCGGCTTCCAGGCGGCAGGTAAATCGGAGCGTCGTTGCGCAGAGGCAGCACCTGCAACTCCAGATCCTGCCCGGTGCGCCACAGGCCAATTTCCAAGGGAGCGCCGTGATAAAAATCGTCCGTCACGAGCCGATCCCTTGCGTAAACCCGCGCGATATCGCCCACGTAGTCGATCCCGATCAGCAGGCCGTCCGCTTGCCCGATCTCGACGGCTGGCACGTGAATCTTCCAAACTGCCGCGTGAGCGAAGGCTTCCTCGGGCGGCATGATCGCGGTCTCCTTACCCATCTTCACCGGGTCTGCCTTCCCTTCTCGTACCTGACGCACCTCTGCCTCGACCGTTACCGGTTGCACCCGCGCGCAGTATTGCTGGAACACTCCATCGTGCCCGTCGGCCTCGAAACCCTGCACCTGTCCATCCGGCGCCGGGAAGATGCCCACGCGCAGGCCGGCGGCATCCCGTGAGCACGCGTGTATCTGATCCCGCTCGAACCACAATTCTGCCGGCGATAAGAGCAGCCGCTGTCTTCCGCCTAATTCCGCTTTCCATAGCTGGCGCGCCTGCTCGCGGGAAAGTAGAACGATAGCGATCGTTTTTCCGCCCGGCCTGCGGATCTTCATCGCGACCGCCGCCCCGGTTCCCAGCCCGTCCACGAAGACGCGGCCCCCATCGCTCAGTACCCGCGCATGCGGCGCTTCGATGGACTCCGCGCCGGCTCCATCGAAAGCGAATTCCGGAGCAATCCCCGGCCAGGCAAAGAAAACCAGCGTCGCAGGATCGTCGAGTTTGGCAACCAACTGCGCGGTGGCGTAGCGCAGTGTCGCGCCGCCCAAGTCCAGATTCACCGGCCAGATGGTATAAGCGCCGCTGGGCACTGCAACCGGGCGGCGGGGTACGTCGATAAGTCCGGACGGCAACTGCAAATCGACCTGGAAACTCTTGCGGTCCGGAAGCGGATAGTTGCGCTGATAGTTATTGATGAACAGGAATCCGCGTTGGCCCCCTTGATCCACAGCGACGCGCGCCGTCACCCGCGGCGTCGCGGTATCCGATTTTCCGCCGGGCGCGCGTGCCGGAAACCGCACCGTCATCGGCGCCAGCTTCGCGCCGAAATCGTGCAGAAACAGATGCAGGATCTTTAGGTCGGAAAACACCGGATGCATTTGTCCGAACTCGCCGAGCGGCGCTTGGTAATCGTATCCCTTGACCGGCAAATCGTTGACCGAGCCACTGGCCTGCGACTCTTGCAGGGTGGTGAGCTTGCCTTCCGGATTCGTCCCTCCGTGGAACATGTAATAGCCGTACACCACCGCACCCGCGCCCAACTTAGTCAACGCCATTGCGGCGGTATCGTCCGGGCTCAGCACCGGCCTGCGATGATAGGACTGAATCATCCCTCCACCCATTTCGGCGGTGATGAACGGGTAATCCTTGTACCGGGCGTCCAGATCGGGGCGCTTGGAGCGCAGGTCGTCACCCACATTCTCTTCGCAGCGGATCGGCGTGAAGAAATAGTTGGGGTTGGGCGGCAGTTCGTTCAGACTGCGCCACCAGAATCCGTCTGCGTAGCCGCCGAACACGGGGATCGCGTCCCGCGCGGGCACGGCGGCGTTGTCCCAGGCAGTCACCGAATAGAATGGCGCGTCGAGGCCGGATTCCCGCGCCATCCTGCGCAGCGTCAGAATGTGTTCTTCCCCTTTCCCCGGCCCCCGCGCGCTGTATTCGTTTTCCACCTGCACGCCGATCACGGGACCGCCGTCCCGCCACAGCAGGCCCGTGAGCTGCCGCGAGATCTCCCGGAAAAAGCGGTCTACGTGCGCCAGGTATCCGGGGTCGTTTTCGCGCGTCGGCCCGCCGCGCAATAGCCAGTCCGGCAGCCCTCCGTTGCGCGATTCGCCGTGTGCCCAGGGTCCCACGCGCACCCATGCATACATGCCGTGCCGCCCGCACAATTCCACGAAGCGGCGCAGATTGCGCTGGCCCGACCAATCGAACTGCCCTTCGACTTCCTCGTGATGAATCCAGAAGACGTAGGTGGCCACGATCTCCACCCCGCCGGCCTTCATCTTCAAGATCTCACGCTCCCATTCCGCCTCCGGATAGCGCGCGTAGTGGAATTCTCCCATCACTGGCAGCCAGGGTGTGCCGTCCAGCGAAAGATAGCGGTTGTTGATGGACAGAAGGTGGCCCGCCGGTGACCGGCCGCCAACCGCAAAGGGCAGATCGTGCACCGGTTCGACGCGTTCTCTGGCGTCGATCACGATCTTGCCTGGGGCATCCGCTACCGTGGATTTTGAGCCAGCCAGCCCGAGAATTGGGATCGCGAGGGCCAGGGCGATTGTGCGGCGACCTGATTTCATCGTTTACGAACGTAGCGCGAGCCGCCCGGAAGCGTATCCGACCAAAGTAGGATTTCCGGCCGGCAGAGTCCCCGCTCCCCACATTAATGTTTTTTAATGATCCGATCCGACTTTCGTTGGATCACCTCCCCTCGCACCCAACATACGATTGAATCGTTCTCGCTAAAGACGGCGACGCAGGATGGCATCGGCCTGTCCGCGTTTTATGATTTGAGCGGCGCACCGGTCTCCACGAATGCCGTCCACGAAAGGGGTGGAGCATGTTGAAACGAACAGCGTTGTTCTTCGCAATCGGCGCGATCCTATGCGCGCCTCTCGCCAGAGGCCAAAACGCGAACACGGGGGAACTCAAAGGCGCCGTGGTCGATCCGTCGGGAGCCGTCGTGCCGGGAGCGGCTGTCTCAATCAAGAACGTGCAGACCGGCGTCCTAACTGCCACGACCACCAACCAGGCCGGCTTGTACGATGTTCCGTTCCTCGCGCCCGGCAACTACACGATCACATTCACGAAGGAAGGTTTTCGCAGTTCTGTCCGTGAAGGCATTGTTCTCCAAGTTGAAACTCTGGAGATTAGCGCCACGCTCCAAATCGGCGCCTCCGCCCAGGAAGTTGTGGTGAACGCCGCGGGACCCCTGATCGAAACGGAAACCTCCGAGCAGCACGTGAACCTCAGTGCTCAAGCCATCGACGCGGCGCCCATCGTGGGCGCCGATTGGCGCAGCGAGATGATGCAGTTGATTCCCGGCGCGAATACCGGCGGGGGGCCAGGTACGGCTGGAGGGGGCCAGGCAGCCGGAATCAACGGCACACAGGGATACAATATAAACTTCCTGTCTGACGGGTCGGCGGCCACCGCGCCAAGAGATTTCAACAGCAGCAACTACTACCCGCCAATCGACTCCATTGCCGAGGTGAGCGTCAATTCAGGCAACGCACCCGCGCAATATGGCAACGGTCTCACTTCCATTAACGTGATCACGAAGAGCGGGACCAACCAATTCCACGGCAGCGCGTTCGAATACATCCAAAACACCGATCTCAACGCCAGAGGTTTCTATAATACGACGGGAACGAAGTCCGTGGAGCATTGGAATGAATACGGCGGTACCGTAGGCGGGCCGGTCGTAAAGAATAAGCTGTTTTTCTTCTTTGCCTACCAGCGCAACCCATCGTCTACTCCTACTTCCGGACTCTATAGTTACCCGACCGCGGCCATGCAAGCCGGCAATTTTTACGGGATACCAGGCGCCACCGGCCCGGCCTTCGGCGCCAACGGCGCGCTGCTGGGAACCTATGATCCCGTGGCGTTGAAGCTGCAGAGCTACTTCCCCGGGTCAAGCGCTACGGGATGGATCGCAGGATGCCCCGGTCCGGTGAATGTATCGGCAAGCACTCCACAAACCTGCTCCGCGATCAACAATTATGTGTTCAACGGCTCCAGTCCGAATACCAACACCTGGTATACGGGCAGGACCGATTATAATGTCTCCGACAAAAACAGGCTCTCGTTTAGTTTCAACTATTACCCTTCCTTCGTGACCTATGTGCCCGCGGATCCTCTGTTCCCTAACGACGCTACGGAGATATCCCAAGCTAATAACTACGATCTGACAGGCCAACTCACGGATGTCTATACGATTAGCCCGACGACCCTGAACGAGTTTCGGTTGGGTGGAAGCCGCGAGCTGGATAAATACAAGCCGCCCTCGCTCGACAAGAACGATCCAACCACGCTTGGCCTTGAGCCGGCCTATGGCACCAACGCTCCAGCCAACGTGTTTCCCAAAATTACGATTGATAGCGGATCGGGCGCCGGATGCTTCGCTTTGGGCGCTGGATGCGGCGAAAACGGCAACATAGACGCCGTTCTCGGCGAGGGATGGTACAACGCGTCCGACGTCATTACGCTCATTCGCGGCAGGCACACCATCAAACTCGGCGGCGAGTACGACAAACTTTACCAGAATTATACAAGCTGGGGCGATATCACCTCGGGTAATTTCGAATTCGACGGAGGCGTCACCGGCATCCCGTATGCCGACTTCTTGGCCGGGGACGTTTATGGATGGTACGTTTACGAGTCCGACGCCACCAGCGCTCACTCGTGGAATTCGGCATTATTCGCCAGCGACGATTTCAAGGTTACACCGCGCCTGACGCTGAACCTGGGCCTGCGCTGGCAGATACAGTCCGGTTGGGGCGTGAATCACAACATGTTCGGCAACTACGACCCGAATCTGCCGAATACCGCGGACGGCGGGATTTACAAAGGGGCCATCCTCTTCGGCGGACAGAGCGACTCCGCCTCCGGGATCTCCAACATGACGACCATCCAAAACGCCGACTATAGGGAATTCGCGCCCCGAGTTGGCGTCGCCTGGTCGCCCCGCGAAAAATGGTCCATCCGGGCGAGCTTCGGCATTTTCGATGCGCCGCGCGATGCCGAGAATTACACCGATGGCGCGCTCGGCCTCGGCTTCAATCCCCACAACAACGGCAACGGGGGGTACGTCTACGGGAGTTATCCTTGGAAACTGGCAACCGGACCGCCTGCCGGCACGGTCGTCTTTCCAACGCTTCAAACTCTTTCGCCGGAGATCGACAACTATAGCGGTTACGTGGAGTACTACCCGCGGAACATGCCTACCGACTACGTGCAGCAGTTGCTCCTCAGTGTTCAGCACGAGTTCGTGGGCGGCATCTTGCTGGATACAAGCTACGTCAACACTCGCGGCAGAAACCTGAACTTCGCAACGAATATCAACCAAGCCCCCATAAACGAATTAGGATGCACTGGTTATAACTGCGGAAACCCCAACCCGATATTCAACTCCATCATCGCTCAGACCTATGATGGCTATTCGAATTACAACGCGCTGCAGTTGCGCCTTCAAAAAAGGATGTCCTACGGCGTAACCTTCCAGTTCAATTACGCCTGGTCGAAATCGCTCGACACCGGCACCGGCAACGGTCACGGATCGGGCATCGATATCTACCAGAACGCCTACAGCCCGGCCGCCAACTACGGTTTGTCTAACTTCAACGCGGCAAATACTTTTGCCGGCCAAGTGGTCTACGAACTGCCGTTCGGCACCGGGCGCCAGTTTGCGCTGCACGGGCTGCTCGACCAGATCGCCGGCGGGTGGCGCGTTTCCAGTATTTTCCAGTGGCACTCGGGTACTCCGTTCACTCCGGTCATCCAGAGTTCCGTTGCCGAAGGTATCGATCCGGGGCTGGACTCGTCCTTCAGCGCCGGCTCCACGCTGTACCCCAACCTGGTCGGCAACCCCAAAGTCTCGAATCCTACACTGACCGAGTGGTTCAACCCGGCGGCCTATGCCAATCCGGCGCCGGGGACCTTCGGCAGCTCCGGGCGTAATACACTGGTTGGGCCGAGTTTCTTCAACGCGGACCTCAGTGTCGGAAAGGCTTTTCGCCTCCCGCGCGAAGGTATGAAACTCGAAATCCGGGCGGACATGTACGACGTCTTCAATCACATTAACTTTGCGAACCCGGATGCGAACGTTGGCTACAGCAGCACCGGTGTATTGGCCGACACCACCGCTGGCACCATCACCGGTCCCGCTGCCTACAACAGCAACAGGCGCATCATACAATTGGGGGCTCACTTTATATTTTGATCGCACCGCCGGAGTTCGACTTACCGTCCCTCTGGCTTGCCGAATTAGCGGATTTTGTGGTATCTTTCGCACAGCGGCGCGTGTCCCGCGCACTTATGAAAGAGCCCCCACTCTGTAGGCGCTTGTCTGCCAGGACGTTGGTCTTGGTTCTCACAATACTGGCGGGAGCTCTCGCAGTCATGGCTGCGCAAGGCGGAGCTTCCCGCTCCACGGATATACACGATCGCCTTAAGAAGGCGGCCGAGTACCTCAAGGCGAACGATCCGGACTCCGCGGTCAAAGAGCTCGATGCCGTTCTGGCACTCGATCCGAAGAACGCCGAGGCGTTGGCTAACTTAGGGGTGATTGCGTTCTATAAGGGTGACTATAAGAAAGCTTCACAAGCTCTGCGCAACGCTTTGGCGAACGACCCATCCTTGACGAAAACGCAAGCTCTCCTGGGAATTTGCGAAAGAAGATTGGGAGAGCCTTCGGCACAGGCGCTGCTGGAGAAATCGTTTCCTAAACTGAAAGACAAGAAGCTGCAAATCCAGGTGGGTATGGAGTTGGCCGGTATCTACGACCGGCAGGGTAACCTGGACCGCACCGCTTCGGTGATGCGGTCGCTCGTAGATCTCGACCCTGACAATGTCGAGATCCTGTACATGGCGCAGCGGGTTTATTCGGAATTGGCCGACGACACGCTGAACAAGCTGGCGATACTTGCGCCCCGTTCGGCCCGTATGCAGCAAGTGATCGCGGAGCGCTTGATCAACGAGGGGGACCTGAAGGGCGCCACCGAACACTACAGGAAGGCGCTGGAGATCAACCCGCGCCTGCCAGGCGTGCACTACGAACTAGCCGAGGCCATCTTCGAGTCGTCGCCCAACGACCCGCAAGTGCAGGCCGCGGCGGAAAAGGAGCTGAATACAGCCGTGCAGCTCGATGGCGACAGTGCCGGAACGGAATGCGTGTTTGCCAGGATTGCTTCCAGGCGCTCCGACCTGGATGGCGCATACGCTCACTACAGCCGCGCTTTTGCCCTGAATCCAGGCGAGGTGGAAGCCCAAATCGGTCTTGGCCGCCTGCTGGCAAATATGGATAAGCTCCAGGAGTCCGCGAAATACTTGCGTATGGCCGTCCAATCGGACCCGCTCAACGGGGAGGCCCACTATAGGCTGGCATCGGTTTGCAGGCGGCTTGAGCTGAAAGACGAAGCTGCCAAGGAATTCCGGCTTTTTAAGCAGATTGCGCAGGCGAAAACGGGCCTGGAAGAGCTGTACAGGCAGATGAACAAGAAACCGCCGGAGCATGAGGAGCAAATGCCGGATGCGGAACCGTGAAAGAGCAACGGCTTTCGCCGCATGCCTTTTTCTCGGGGTGAACACCGTGGCCGTGGCCGTGCCGCAGAGCCAGCAACCAACGGAACCCACCGATATTACTCCCATCGACGGCGAGGTTTACTATGTCCTGAATCAGCTTAGTGGTCTGCAGGCCGGTGTCGATAACCATTCAACGGCCGCCGGCAGCCGCGTCGTCCAACAACCACGGGATTTCACGAACCTCAGCCAGAGATGGGCCTTTACCAAGCTTCCTGGCGGTTTCTGGCGGATCAGCAGTATTGGTAATGGCCTCTGTTTCGATAGCGCGGCCGGCCCGGGTCCTAAGGTTGACGAAAAAAGTTGGCGGCCGCTGGTCGAGCCGCCCGGTTCCATTTGCAGTCGCCCGCCGGGCAGCGCTGGTGAGACTCAGGAAAGCGCACGGCATTATGCCGGAACCCGCTATGTGGTGCAGAATGCTTGCGCGGCCGTGGCTACCCAGCAGTGGGCCCTCAATGCGTCCAACAATGGCTACTACACGATCTCGAACGCCTGCACGGGCCTCTTCATCGATTTGTCTCAGAGTTCCACGGCGGCCGGAACGCCGCTGGATCAAACCGCGCTGTCGGGCGCGGCGGCTCAGAGCCAGCAGTGGCTGCTGCGGCCGGCCTTCTTCCGCGGGGTGGACAATGCGTTGCTGGAGAAACAGGAGGCGGCCCGCGCCGCGATTGGTTTGTCCTGGTGGCAGGATGCCGGCCAGCCGCAGGATGTGCTCGAGATTTTCAAGAACCATGGCGTGAACATGGTGCGCTTGCGGCCCAGTTCTGTGCCGCCTTATGCCAACGTGTCGCAAGCGCAGTGCAGCGGCAATGCCTGCTACGGGGAAACAGAGGCGCAGGATTTGGATCTGGCGAAGCGCGCGAAGAATTTGGGCATGAGCGTCGAACTGACCCTGCTGTTCGATGGCGGCAGCTCTACCAGCGTCCCGCCGGCGTGGGTCAACGACACCGAACTAGCAGTGTTGCAGGCGGACTTATACAACTACGTCAAAGCTGAAATCCTGTCGTATCGGGAAGCCGGAACTATGCCCGACTTAGTGGCCATCGGCAATGAAGTCGATACCGGCTTTCTCGGCTCGATTGGCAGCCCCACGGGAGCCGATTTCGCTGGCTTCGCCGCATTGCAAATCGAAGCTATGCAGGCGGTCAAAGACGCGGCGGCGGGCACTTCGACGGGCCCCGCGATTCCGGCCCCGCTGACCTGCATTCACATCACACCGGCCTGGGACCTCACGCAATTCTTCACGCTCGTGAATCAATTCAGTATTCCTTATGACGCCATTTGCCAGAGTTACTATCCCCTGTACCACGGTCCGTTGACAGATGCGCAGGCCGCCGCGTCCAACCCCAATAGCAAACCGGTCGAGCAAGACGTGCTTGTGGACGCCGCCAATAACATTGGAAAGCCTATATTTATAATTGAAACCGGGGAGCATTACGAGAATGGGTTTGAGGCGGACGATCCGTGGTATGCCCCTCCAACCCAGGCCCTTCAGCGTCAGTTCCTGCTGGACTTGCAGGGAGTAGAAAAGGCTTTGCCGAATAACCTCGGAATGGGACTGGAATACTGGGACCCCGCCGGGGTGAACATACCCAATGCGAGCGGCGGATTCCTCAATGGCGACAATCTTCAGGACGCGATCTACGTCTGGAATGGCCTGACGCTCTTTGATAACGCGGATGCTTCCGGAGCCACTAATGTCGCCGCTGCGAACTACTCAATGCTGCTTCCGGGGATCGATGCGCTGGGCGGCAAGCTCGATGCCACGTTAAGCTACAAGTTCGTCAATCTTGCCAGCGGTCAGATCCTCTCCGTTTTTCAAGCTTCCCCTGCTGCTGGTGCCCTGCTGGACGTCGAAGTGGACAACGGGACTCCAACCTTAAGCCAGGAGTGGCGCATTACCAGCAACGATGACGGGTATTTCCAGATCGGCAGTCTCAACCCGGGAGCGGGGAACAGTACTAATGTGCTGGGTGACTCCGGCGGATCGGCCGCAAGCGGAAACCTCGTCGTTCAATCTCCATCCGGCAGCGGCCAGGAACTGGAATGGAACGTCGTTTCGGCCGGCAACGGTTACTTTCGTTTTGTCAATCGGGCGAGCGGCCTGGTGCTGGACATGCACGGCGGAACCGGCGCGCAAGCCGGGTTCGCCGCCCTGGAACCGCAAGACGACAACAGTACGACGCAGCAATGGCAAATCGTTCCGGTCCACTAGGGGCGCCGCGTGAGGAGGCGGTGACAGAGCCATGAGAATAGTTCAGAGAGCCATTTTTCTAGTGTTGCTGCCGTTGCCGCTGGTAACATCTCTGCGCGCGGCCGAGTATGCGGTTGGCGCCGATCTATCCTTTCTAAAGCAGGCTGAGGACCACGGCAAAAGCTTCAAGGACATGGGCGTCGCCAAGCCGGCTTTGGAAATATTCAAGGATCACGGTTACAATTGGATTCGCCTACGGCTTTTTCATTCGCCCACGGATCTGCCCAACAACCTCGAATACACCATCGCGCTCGCCAAAGACGCTAAAAAGCTGGGTTATCGGTTTCTGCTCGACTATCACTATTCCGACACCTGGGCCGATCCGGGCAAGCAGTTTCTTCCCAAGGCCTGGGAACGTATGTCGCACGCTCAATTGGTGAAGGCGGTTTTCGAATACACAAAGCAGACGATATCCGCGTTCCACGAGGCGGGCGTGCTTCCGGACATGGTGCAGATCGGCAACGAAGTCGTCAATGGCATGCTCTGGCCGGATGGCCGCCTTCCAGAGAATTGGGACAACTTCGCGGATCTGGTCAAAGCGGGCGTTGCAGGTGCGAACGCGGGAACCGGAGATGCGCCACGCCCTCGGATCATGATCCACATCGACCGCGGCGGCGACAAGATTCGTACCAGGTATTTCTTCGACAAGCTCAATTCCTATCGGATCGATTATGACGTTATCGGCCAGTCTTACTATCCCTGGTGGCATGGCAGCCTGAACGATCTGCGCGAAAACATGATGTTCATGGCTCGGGAGTACAAGAAGGACATCATCGTCGTGGAGGCCGCCTACAACTGGAGGCCGGCCGAGTACACCAAGCGGTCCGGACCCTTTCCGGAAACACCGGACGGACAAAAGCAGTTTCTCGAAGAGCTAAATCGCGTTGTACAGGAAACTCCGGATGGCCTCGGAAAAGGCGTGTTTTGGTGGGAGCCGGCCGTAACTGGCCCCCTCATTTCACGAGGATTCTTCGACGAAGGTGGCAACGCTCTCCCTGTAATAGCTACATTTGATAAGTACACGCGGTACTGAGAAAGCGAGTGACGGCAAATCGCCGGCCTCGGGAAATACTCACCAGAGCGAACTCTTGAAGTAAACCAGCGGAGCCGAGTTGGTTTCAGCGACGCGCGCAGCGACCGAGCCTCGCGATAAGCGCCGCCGAGAGTCGTTCGCCAAGAATCCGGGAAGGTTTCGATTTCGGTTGGAGCTTAACTGCGCGGGCGGAGATTCTGCGGGCGCTTCGGGCGGCACGCCCGCGAAGCGGCGGCTTCTTGGGTAGGCGCTCCCGCGCCGCCAGACGAGGGCGTCCAGCGGCGGTGCGGGCGCGCTGCCGGTACGCTCTGTGCCTGGCAGTCGCTTCGGCTGAGCCGTCGTTGCGCCCATTTTGGGAGCAGAAGTTGTATAGCGTCGTCAGCGTGCCAGTCGACGCGATTTTGAAGATCGTGCCGCAGCCATAATTCGTGCCAGCGGTTATGCAGCAGTTGGCGCCGCCGAACTCCGTTGTTCCGTACAGGTCCTCATCAGTGGCCTGGGCTAGCCCCGCCATGGGGGACAGACCGGGCGGGAGATGGTGGGGATTCCGGCGAAGCTGAACACCATTCCGGAGGGAAGCCGAACACCATTCCGGGCCGAAGGTGAACACCGTCGGAGCGAAGCGACGCTGGCTCTTTGATTGTCGGACAAGTGTTCAGCTTCGTCAAGAGGAACTCGTCCGGAGCGTAGCGGAGGAAGGATGCCGCTAGCGGAGAAAGGGGTGCGGGGAAAGGGGCGGCAGCCCTTGTCCCCGCCAGCACACAGTAACCCAGTACGCACACGGCTTTCGAATCGGGATAGCTTTGGAACACTGGACTGTGCTTCGGTGTCAGAATCTTTATGTGATGGCTCGTGTCAAATTTCGATGGCTTCTGCCGATCGCGCATGCGTGTATCGACTGCATGCTCCTTACGGCATTGATCGCATACACGGGTCGCGTCTTCGGGCACGAGAAAGCAAACACGCGCCGGACCGTCGGCATACAAACCGTGCTGCTCCAGGAAGGTGGGTCTGTGGAATGGGAACCAAAGTATGACGTTTCTTCCCCAGGTCCGTTCATGGCAATCGTGTCCGGGAACCTCCCGGCCGGTCTGATTTCGGGCCTGGCGCGGCCGCATGCCGGACTGTTAAGACGTCGACAATCATGGGATCCAACTTGGTTCCTACTACACGAGGCGCTCGCGCTTTCCAGTTGGTACCTGATTGGTATTTGGGTTGATCGCGGCCGCCGGCGGCTAGGCATGATCATGATCGGGTTCTTGGCAGCGCGCTTTCTGATTGCGCTTACGGGTTCATATGATATCGGATGGCGCATTCAGGTGTTCTTCTGGCTAGGCTTTGTACTTTGGCTGGTTGCCCTTAGCCTGTCCTTTGTTGTTAGATCAGGGTTGCGCTTCACACGCGTTTGGGTTCGTCATTTCGGCCAAGAAAAGCCCTAAGGACCGGTCGATTCGGCTTGGCGTGCGAATAGGTAGCCAAGCTTCCCCGGCAGGCCCGTATTAGCGTGAGGACTGCCTCGCCCGGCGATTAGCCCTATGCGCTCTGCTTCCCGCGATTCTTGCGCATTGAATCGCCACGCATTTCAATCCGGTGGGCATTGTGCACCAGGCGGTCCAGAATACCGTCAGCCACCGTGGGATCGCCGATCTGCTCGTGCCAGCGCGCAACCGGCATCTGCGAGGTCAGGATCAAACTCCGCGTCTGGTAGCGCTCTTCGCAGATCTCCCAGAAATCGCGCCGTTCGGTTTCCGTGAGCGCGGCCATCGCCCAGTCATCTACCACCAACACATCAACGCGGCTGATACGAGCCAGCAAGTGGCGGAAACTGCCGTCCGCGCGAGCCATGGCGAACTCACGAAACAGAGCGGCGGCTCTTGTGTAGAACGCGGAGTACCCGTCCCGGCAAGCCTTCTGCGCTAGCGCCGAGGCAATGAAGCTCTTGCCCACACCCGTCGGGCCCAGAATGAAAATGTTCTCGTGATTCTTGACCCAGCTCGATTCCTGAGTCAGCGCCCGCATCACACTCTTGTCTAGCCCGCGGGCGGCACGATAATCGATATCTTCCACGCAGGGATTGCCGCGCAACTTGGCATTCTTCAGCCGCCGAGCCAGGGCCTGGTTCTCCCGCCAGTTCCATTGCTGATCGACGAGTAGCCCCAGTCGCTCCAGGAAACCCAATTCCCGAATGTTCATATCCTGTTCTTGCGCCTTCAATGCCTCGGCCATCCCGTGCAGCCGCATCACCAGCATCTTATTAATCATGGGTTGTTCGAGCACGGCTTATCTCCCCTCTCCGTCAAAGTACTGGGCTCCTCGAATGTTGTCGTGCGGGTGCTGGGGTGCCGGCGGCGGAGCCTCCGGCTTGGGCAGGGGCGCCAGGTCGAGTGAGTTCTTCAAGATCGACTTGATGCTCTGATAACGGCAGGCGCCGGTGGCCAGCGCCAGTTGGGCGGCTGATTCCATCCGCGCCGGCGTGTACGCATCGGCCAGCCGGATTATCCCGAGGCACGCTCGATAGCCCATCTCTGGATGTGGTTTGTCTTCCAGAATCCGCTCGAACACGCATGCCGTATTGGGACCGATGCTGCGCGCCCAGTTCACCATCCGCAACGGCGTCCATTCCAGGTGTGCCTGATGGCTCTTCGGTCGATGTTCCGGGTTCGTCACCGTCTGCCCGCGGCCACGCGAACGCAGATGCGACGCAACACGGACACTCTTATGAAAGATCTCAACCGTAGTGGGCAGGGAACGCACCTCCACCAGCTCGTGCACCAAATTGTACGGCACACTGTAGAAGTTGGAATCGAAGGCGACGTGGTAATCGATATTCACGCGGGCATGCGCCCACTGGCTCATATCAAATCGCTCTGCCGGTAATGTTCGCAGAGCCGGTCGATCCGCCGCCTGGAATACGCTGGCCCGTGAGCCGTCGCGCTTACGAAAGGGACGAGCATTCAACCGGACCAGAAGTGGTCGGATGGCCTGGTTGGCTTCATCGACGCTGTAAAACCGGTGGTGCCGCAGCGCGGCCACGATCCATCGCTGGACCAACTGCACGCCCGACTCAACCTTGGCCTTATCGCGAGGCTTGTACGGTCTGGCGGGTAACACCCCCATGCCATAGTGCATCGCGAACTCCTGGTAGGTCGGGTTCAGATCGGGATCATAGCGGCAAGCCTTGGTGACGCCGGTCTTGGTGTTGTCCGGAACTGAAAGCTGTGGCACGCCGCCATAGAATTCCAGAGCGTGCATGTTGACCTGAATCCAGCTATCCAACTGCTGGTTCCGCGCGACCTCGGCATACGTGTACGAACTGGCGCCCAGCGTGGCGACGAACAACGGGGCCGCGTATATCTCGCCGGTGGAACGGTCGTGGATCGGGATGGTGGCGCCCGCCCAATCGACGAACATCCGCTCGCCGGGCTTGTGTTGCTGGCGCAGGACGACATCTTGTTTGCGCCGCCAGCGTTGATACAGCTCACAGAAACGGCTGTAGCGATAGCCGTGCGGGTTGGCCTCCTGGTATTCCTCCCAGAGTAACTGCAGGGTGACGTGCGGCTTCTGCAACTGCTGGTGGACCATGGCGAAATCTGGCAGCGTTTTCCGTGGCAACACGGCGGTCGCCGCTTGGCGGAAAAGAATTGCTTCCAGACGGTCGTCGTCCCAGCCTTCCGGTAACGGCCACTTGACCCCTGCCGCTTCTGCCCTCTGCAAGTAATCGTGCACCGTTCCTACGCTGATCGCCAAACTGCGCGCAATCTGCCGCAAGCCCAGGCCGGATTCGAATCTGAGTCTCAGTATCTCTTTGGTTCTGCGCATGGACGTTCTCCTTGCCGGCAATGTGATCCTCCCTATCAGAGGTCATTTTGCCGGGTATGATGTCCAGCGCCACCTGCCTGTGGAAACATTCCGGGGAAGTCGAACACCATTCCGGGCTTGCCGAAAAGTGTTCAGCTTCAACCCGGAATGGTGTTCACTTTCATCCCGGAATAGTGTTCAGAATCAGCCCGGAATGCTGTTCAGCTTCATCACGGAATGGTGTTCAGCTTCGCCCGGATTCCCCAAGATGGACTCGGCGGTTGCCAAAGTCCGTAAGAAGGCCACCTGTCCTGGTCTCGGCGATGAGCGATCTTGCATCCTGGATTCGGCCAATCGTGCCAAGTTATCGGGCACGCTCGGCGGCTGTGGGATTGGTCTTATGCGGTGCCCTCGATGGGAGCTTGCCATCGGAAGAGGAAGAAATGGCGACCACAAAGAGAGCACCGACAGGGCTGAAGGATAGCCTGGCAGACTCTCTCGACAGCGTTTCGAGTGCCTACACTTCGAAACTCGATGGATTTGCAGTGTGGACAGCATTTCGAGAACAGGCCTACGGCCGCGCGCATCATAACCCTAATCGTCACCTTTCACCGTGCTGTCTGGGGCGGGCCCAGCGCGAGTTCCGGTAGATGGCTCGGTATAGAATGCGTGGCCGGCGTTGCGCCAGCCGCCGGCAGGGCGGCTCGCCTCCCGAGCCGCGCTCAATTGTTCCGGTGTCCTGAGATCGGGCTCCGAGAGTCTAACCCGTTCTTTCGCGCGCGAAACCTGGCGCTTGTGTCGCTTGAGTAGTCTTTTGTTCATGCCCTTACCTAGTTATCCGGCTCCTCCCCAACGTCACAGATCATAGCTTCTGTGGTAAGCATGAGCGAGGCGATGGAAGCCGCATTTTGCAGAGTGGTGCGAGTTACTTTGGTTGGGTCGATTACGCCGGCCTTCACCAGGTCCTCATACTGTTCCGTAGAAGCATTGAACCCGAAGTTCGGGTTCTCGTGGTTTTTGATCTTCTCGACCACGATGGCTCCCTCGGTCCCGCAGTTCAGCACGATCTGACGCACGGGCTCCTCGCAAGCGCGCCGCACGATGGTGACACCGAACTGCTCGTCGCCCTCGAGTTTCAGCTTTTCCAGCGCCACCGCGGCTCGAAGCAGCGCGACGCCTCCGCCGGGCACGATGCCTTCCTCGACCGCCGCGCGCGTGGCATGCAAAGCGTCCTCGACACGAGCCTTTTTCTCTTTCATTTCGGTCTCGGTCGCGGCGCCTACTTTGATGATCGCTACGCCGCCGGCCAGCTTAGCCAGGCGCTCCTGTAGCTTCTCGCGATCATAGTCCGAAGTGGTTTCATCGATCTGGGCGCGGAGCTGCTTGATGCGGCCCTCGATGTTTTTTGGCGATCCAGCGCCGTCGATGATCGTGGTAGTATCCTTATCCACCGTGACACGCTTGGCGCGGCCCAGATCTTCCAGCTTGAGGCCGTCCAGCTTAATGCCGGTTTCTTCCATGACGGCCTTGCCGCCGGTCAGGATCGAAATATCTTCCAGCATCGCCTTGCGGCGGTCGCCGAAGCCCGGCGCCTTCACGGCGCACGCACTGAGCGTGCCACGCAGCTTGTTGACGACGAGGGTGGCCAGAGCTTCGCCTTCAACGTCTTCGGCGATCAACATCAGCGGCTTGCCCACGCGCACTACTTGCTCCAGGATTGGCAACAAGTCCTTCATATTGCCGATCTTCTTCTCGTGAATGAGAATGTAGGGATCCTCGAAGACGCACTCCATACGGTCGGCATTGGTCACAAAGTAGGGTGACAAGTAGCCGCGATCGAACTGCATCCCATCCACGGTCTGCAGTTCAGTGATCATGGTCTTGGATTCCTCAACCGTGATCACGCCATCCTTGCCGACCTTCTTCATCGACTCGGCAATGATGTTCCCGATGGTCGAGTCGCTGTTCGCGGAAATACTGCCCACCTGCGCGATCATGTCGCCGGAGACGGGCTTGGAAAGTTTCTTGACTTCTTCGATGGCTACGTCGACGGCCTTATCGATGCCGCGCTTAATAGCCATGGGATTTGCGCCCGCGGTGACCGCCTTCACGCCCTCGCGGTAAATGGCCTGGGCCAGAATCGTGGCGGTGGTGGTGCCATCGCCGGCCACGTCTGAGGTTTTCGACGCTACTTCGCGCACCATCCGGGCGCCCATGTTTTCCAGTGGGTCCTTTAGGTCGATCTCTTTCGCCACGGTCACACCATCTTTAGTGATAGTGGGCCCGCCGAATTTCTTTTCGAGCACGACGTTGCGCCCTCTGGGGCCAAGGGTCACTTTCACAGCATCGGCGAGCTGGTTAACGCCTCTCAGGATCGCTTGACGGGAATGATCGCTATAAACAATCTGTTTTGCCATAATATGTTTTCCTTGTCTGCCTTTCGATTAGCAGGCTTTCCGGAGCGTCTGGGGGGCCGCATCCAGAACTCCTAGGACATCGTCCTCGCGCATGATGATGTACTCAGCGCCGTCCAGCTTGATTTCGCTGCCGGAGTATTTGCCGAACAGGATTCGGTCGCCGGCCTTTATGTCGAGGGCGACCAATTTGCCATCGTCGAGCCGCTTGCCCTTCCCGATGGCCATCACTTCGCCCTCCTGCGGCTTTTCCTTGACCGAATCCGGGATGATGATGCCTCTGTGCGTGGTTTCCTGTTCTTCGATCCGCTTTACCACGATGCGGTCGTACAAGGGTCGAATGTTCATATGTTAGCTATCTCCATTTAGATTGAGTCTGTGAACGGTTGGCCGGAGAAGGTCAGCCCCTTCTGCAGATGCCGGGCGTGCGCGGTGACACGGACATAGGGCACCTTGAAGAACGATTCAACGCTGACCTGTGTAATCTCGATGGCGTTGCAGTTGTGGGATTTCACGTTCATCATGAGCCGCTGCAACGCCGCGCGCATTGTTTTGTGCCTGTCGAAGCCGAAGACCGTGGCCTTGATTTCTCCAGCCATGAAGAAGAAGGTCCATCCGGCTTCCTGAACTTCCTTTTCGAACGTGGCCCGCGCGCCATTGAGTGTGGTCCATCCACTCGAATCGGGCTCGCCCCGGAGCCGCATGGAATTTGGCAGACGCGCGCGCGGTTCAATCAGGATACTGCCCGCTGTATTTGCGTCTGTCATACTGTACTTCCAGAGTGGGCGAGCCAGGCAACCGGGTGGCTGCGGATGCTGCCATTGCGTTCTGTGATGTCCGCCCATTTGACGTCCTCTCTTAGCCGGAGAAAAACGCCAGACGTACCCTGGTATGTGCCACTGGCCAGCACGACTTCGTCACCTTCGTGGAATCCTACACCGACAGGTTTAATACTAGTCATTTCCGTCTGCCTCCTTCGCTCAGTTTTGTGGCTACATTCGAAACTGCGGCTTGTTCACGAGCCGGGCCTTCTCAAGTTTGGCTCGCTCAGTTTCGCTTTCCCGGGCTATGCGCTCTATCTTTCTTTGAGGCGCTTCTTTTTCATCGATTCGGGCCGCCTCGGCGATGGCGGTTCGAAACGGCGCCTCCAACCTCTTCAGGACACCAACCAGTCTGAAGCTGGGCCCGTACGCGGTGCTGATCAGGTCGAAGCGGTACTGCGCATCCTGCCACTCTGCCAGAACTTCCTGTTGATCTCCGTACAGCGCCGGCGCGACGTTGGCCGGACCCGTGGGTCTGGTCGCAATTCCGTAACTCGCCGAGATCGCTTCGACCATGTCGCCGGCCGTCAGCCCCGCAATCTGGTAGCGGTCATAGTCGACCGTGATCCGAAACAGTTCGCCGTCGTAGAAGCTGAAGACCACCTCTTTTACCGGTTCGGTTTGGGAAGATGAACGGAAAAGTTGGGGGCGCCACTCAAGCTCTTGGATGAGGGCCGGGCGGCCTTGGACAAGCGTCGCTTGAGATGCGTCGGCGCCCGCCTGTCTGGCGACGGTCGGCAGGGCCGTTCCCAGTTGGAAGTTCCGGTACCTGGAAAGATCTTCTCCCAATGCGGGCGCTGACATCGCCCCGAACACAAGCGATGATGTGACAGCCAATACCGATGCGGTTCCTCGCAACTTAGTCATTGTGTTTTTCCTTGAGTTTGCGCCAGGCGAGTGACGCCGCGAATGGGGCGACGCTCGCGACCACCAAGGCGCGGTGCCCGCCTCCCGAAAAACCGAACACCGGTACCACCGGGTTGTAGAGCAGCGCAAGGCCTCCGAAGACGGCCGCAACGGCGTAATGTCTCGCATGGAATGCTTGGAACATCGCGACCGTTGCGCCAGCAGCCACTATGAATCGGACTACGACCTCGTAAGGCGCCAGCTGTGACCACACTCCAGCAGCGACGAGCAGCGCTGCAATCGGGATCCACCTCACAAGCTTGCGGCGCACGGCGGTGCTGCGCCTGTCGTGCACCCGCCCCTTCCCTAGCCATACTTGCCACACCGTCTCATTGAATGGGATCGCGGCTGGTGGCGCCCACGTTTCTCGCGGGTTGTGCGATGCAATTGCGGTAGACATTGTTCGAATCCTCGTCCGTAATACCTTCAGCCCCGCCAGAGTCGGCAAGGCAGGCAAAGCCGCCTGCCCCACAAACCCACCGATTACCTGCCCAATGGCGTGCCGATCACTTCGCCGGAGATCACCCGGTCCACACGCCGATTCTGCTGCCGGCTTCCAAGCCGACGCTGTCCGTGTGCCCCCACATCCAGCCTCAGACGCTTTTAGTCCTCAAGCGCTTCTTTTCGCCAGATTATTGGCCGGCGCCGCCTGATGTAGTGGCGTGTTCTCGCGACGAATGCCGGTTCAGTTCGCCGATCAGTTTGTCGGCTGCCCTGGGAATAGGCACGGACGTCGTTAGAATTTCGCGATTCTCGAGCCTCTTGCCGTAGATTTCAGCATTGTCGTCGAGATCTTGCCGCAGGGTGGCTCCTTCGAGAGCAAGGCCTGCAAACACCCCCTGGGTCCGCGACCACGAGAGAATCTCGGCATGCATCTGAAGGTCGGTTTGAGCGGTCGCCGTGCGTCCTACGGGCCCGGCGGCAACGGATCCTTCGCCACCCAGGGTGAACTTACTGGATAGCAGTTTGGCCTCTCCGCCCTCGTTCATGACAAGCATAATCAAATCGGTCGTAGAGCCGCCTATTTGGAAGCCGAAGCTGCCACCTTCGATGCGGACGGTGCCAGGCGCTGACCAGCCAACTCCGGCCTTGTTGCGGCACGATACATAACCTTTTCCATACTTGCCGCCGACCAAGAAGGCCGCGGTCTTCAGGCTGGGGACGATTACGATGCAGTGGGCGTCGGCCAGCAAGTCTTGCGGGATGCCCTTATCCGGCGTCGCCATAATCTCGGAGAACACCACGGCGGCTTCGTTAAGCCGCTTCACAGAGTCGTTGTCTTTCGCCAACAGGGGTACAATCGCCAGAGTGGCCGCTAGTATCATTCGCATTCTTGAACCTTTTCGGTCGCCGGTGAACCCCTCAGGGCTTTGGGCGACAACTGTCCTTCTGCACGAACCGCGCCAATGGCATATTTGTTGAGCCGATTCGCCTGACATAGCTAGAAGGCCCGATCCGGAAGTGGGCGAAGAGCCTTAGGAATGACCGCCGGTGGTCAATTGACGTGGCGCGGTCGCGCCTGCCGGCATATTAGCCTTCGATCACCCGGGCGAGACGGCTCGTGGCATGCACATGCAAATGCCGAGGCTAAACAATGACAACTGGCGTTACTTCGGCCGCGAAAACCGCGACTATCACGTATGGAACGAAGGGGAAGATCGCGCTTACCGCTTCTACCTGAACGACCAGCACCTGGCCTACCGTGAATGGCGGACGGTCAAAGGTCCCGATCAACTGGCATACTTCCGGTGGCGCCACACCCATCCGGACTCCGTGATTCTCGTTGTGAAGTAGGGACCTGGCGGCGCGCACTTCGGGTTGCATATCCAACCTGGAGCACTCCACGCGGTGCGAACGCGACCGGGAGATCTTAGGAAAGAGTAAGAATATGCTTTGGACGATTTGTGTGATTCTGTTGGTCCTGTGGCTTCTAGGAATGCTCACTTCTTATACGATGGGTGGACTCGTTCACCTGTTGTTGGTGGTCGCATTGTTTGTTTTTGTAATCCGGTTAATTCAGGGACGCAGGTCTATTGCCTGAGGGTCTACAGACAGGCTCAGGAATCAATTACCATGAAACTCGTAAACATAGCAGGTACGGCCACGCTCCCAGAACTGGCCTCAGACCATCGCACCTGGGCGCAGCGTGGAGGGTACGGCGGCTACTATATCCCTCACTTCGGCAGCCAGCACTTTTCCGCCTCGGCGCGCTCCCAGTTATGTATCTGGGATATCCGCGGTTCGAGTACCGCGGGTTTTCATTCCTGCTGGTCGATCCAGGGCCGGAAGCCTGGTCGGAAGGCTGGTATGCCTCCGATGACGTTTACATCGACTATGACGATGGATATTACCTTTGCGACCGCAGGTATCCGGAACTAGGCTCGCGATTACAATCGAGCTGTAGTCAGAGATCCTTGCGGGAGATGGCGAGCTTGCGCATCATGGCGTTGAGGGTCGTGCGGTGCAGTCCGAGGCGGGTCGCGGCCGTGGTAACCACGCCGCCACTGTCCCGAAGTACACGGACGATATGGTCCCGCTCCACCTGCTCAAGAGTGAGGCCACCGGCGGCTTCCGCCACACAGGCCCGTATCTCGGCTAAAGGAGCGCGCAGGCTGGTCCCACTGGACAGGATAACCGACCGCTCGATGAAGTTCTCGAGTTCCCTAACATTCCCCGGCCACTGCCAACTCACCAGTGCCCGCATGGTCTCAGATGGAATCTTGTCGATCTGCCGGCCCATTTTCTCCGCGTATTTCTTTGTGAAGTGCCGGGCGAGTATGGGTATGTCCTCGGGGTGATCGCGCAACGGAGGCGTGGTGATCGGGAAAACCTTCAGCCGGTAATAGAGATCGCTGCGAAAAAGCTTGTCCCCCATCATCTGTGTGAGATTCCTATTCGTAGCCGCCACTAGGCGGACGTCGATGGGGATCGTTTTGGTGCCGCCCAACCTCTCGAACGCCTTCTCCTGTAGGGCGCGGAGCAATTTGGGCTGGAGGTCCAACGGGATATCGCCCACCTCGTCCAAAAACAGAGTCCCTCGATGGGCCATTTCAAAACGGCCGATCTTCTGTTGCAAGGCTCCTGTGAAGGCGCCCCTCTCATAGCCAAACAACTCGCTTTCGAGCAGCCCTGTCGGAATTGCGGCGCAGTTCAGCGTAATGAAAGGAAGGTTCTGGCGGGAACTCATCCGATGGATGGCGCGCGCCACCAACTCCTTGCCTGTGCCAGTTTCCCCCAGGATCAACACGTTCGCCTCTGTGGGCGCCACCACTTCGACTTGGCGTTGAACGCGGCGCAGGGCCGCGCTAGCCCCGACAATCTCGACGAAGTCTTGTTGCTTGGGTTCGGCATCTTCGTCCTCGATGCTCTCAGTCCGATTACGTTCCCGGAGGTCCTGCACGAACGTGATCCATCGAAACGGAGAGAGCTTCAATACTGCCGTGGCAACCAGGACCGGGACCCTGGTTCCATCCTTTCGCGTCAGCTCCTTTTCGAAAGGCGTGCAGGCTCCGAAGCACAGACCTTCTTCATGCGCCAATTCATCGAGCGGGGCGTACTCGGGCGGAGTGAGATCGGGCCAGTTCAGCTTGCCTGCCAGCAAATCTTCGCGGCTGTATCCAACCAGTTCGAGAAACGCATCGTTGGCCTCAGGCACACGGTCGAACTCGCCGGAGACGACGCCTGTGATGGTCGATTGCAGCGGGATGGGCCGGATGCGGGCGCGACTGCGCCGCAACTTTTCGTCCCGTTCGTGGCGGTCGCTAAAGTCGCGCACGACCCTCGCAAAACCCTGCAATTCTCCTTTTTCATCTTTGAGCGCCATGGTAATGGCATTGGCCCAGAATCGCGATCCGTCCTTTCGGACCTGCCAGCTTTCAATCCCCATATGGCCTTCGGCTGCGGCCCGCGTGAACTCATCTCGCAGCTTCACCTGGAGAGTATCTTCGTCGGGATAGAGAAACGACACATGTTGCCCGAGGGTCTCGCCGGCCTGATAGCTGTAAATACGCTCGGCGCCCGAATACCAGGCGGCAACACGTCCCTCGACATCCAGCAGGTAAAGCGCGTAATCCTGAACCCATGCCGGAAACGGGTCTGTGTCGACGGGCTCTGTGCCAGCGGGCGCAGTCTTGTCGTGCAGTACAAGGACGTGGCGCACGGGCAACACGTTTGCTTTGCCAGTGTATGCAACGTCGCGCAAGCGAGCATCTGGACCCACGAGACGGAGCGTACCTTCCTGCTCGCCGCGCTCCTGCAAGGCTTTCCAAAGATCCGAAATCTGGGGCTTGAAGCCGGGCGGTGTGAAGTCGTCCACCGGCCGGCCGAGTATCTTTTCCCGCGGCAGCCCTAAGAGTTTGCCCACACCGATGCTAGCGTCCCTGGTATTGCCATCGCCGTCGGTGACCAGGATGGGTGTGGTGGGGTGGTAGAAAATTGTGCGGAAGAGAAGCTCAAGCTCTCTTGGCCCGTTTTCCGCCAGCCAGCCGGTGGACGGCGATTCTAAGCCAGCCGAGCACATTGCGTTACGCCTTGCCGCCGACGATCGGGGCAACCTCAGGCCGCCTGAGAGACGAAATCGGCCAATCCGAAAGTATCCCGCAAACAGTTGGAAGCCGGGAACAGCAGCCAGACACCATGTTAACACGTGCGGCGAGTGTTTCGCTGTTCAGTTTTGACCATATTTGGTCGCGCGGATCGAGCCGCGGGCGGCAGTTCCTCACGCGGCCATCTGCGCCGGCTCAGGCTTTGGACGAACGAGTTCCTGAACGTGCTCCACGGCTTCGGCGAGGCCGGTGGACAGGCGATCTGGCTGCGTTCGCTCGAAGCGAGCCATGGCTTTGTGCGTATCGTCGTTGAATCCCCAGACGCAAACCACGACTTTGAGTTGCGGGAACCGTTGCCGGATCTGCTTGCACATGGCCCGCGCCGGTGCGAACGCATAAGGAGGAAGCGCCGAGATGCACGCTACGTCGCCGTGTCCGGCTTCAATCGACGCGAGCACTTCGTTTAGAGAAACCCGACGATGGGAAAGGACAGTGCCGCGGACCCCTTTTGCTCCAGGAGCTGAGCCAGCATCGACGCCGTGATCTCATCGGCCCGATCGTGGGCCGGAAGACAGAGTATCCTGGCATTCAGGCGCTCCGCGGTGCCCGGTACCGTTGCGGAGTCTTCCCCGGGCTTCACGATTTGACCGGCGGTGTGCTGTTAGTTTTTTCATGATTTTCCTTCAGGCGGCCGGAGCTGGTTGTGTTCCGGAATGCCGCCAATAAGTTTGCGAGCGTCACAATGCAGGCGAAGCCCAGCAAGAGAAAGATCTTTACGATGAGCGAGAGTGGCGTGAAAACTACCGCAATCGCGAGGAATCCGGTAGCCCAAAAGTTTTCCTGTAACCTGATCGCCCGCTGTATAAAGATGACGGCTCCCAGGCAAATGGCGACATCCACCAGAGGTTCGTAACTCGATGCGCAACACGCAAACAACGAGGCGATCAGCAGGACCGGAATCGAAACCCACTTGGCGATTTTCGTAACCGTTTGAAACATCGTTTCCCTCCGATCTCGCCGGTATCGGCTGCACCTCACCAGAGGCATTCGGGGGTCCATCCGTGCCGAGTCCCCAAAAAAGCTACATATCCCTAATGCGCCCAGCGCCGCGGACCTGAAGTGATCGGGCCGGTGAACTGACCGTGCAGGGTCATGTGACCGCCGGTGGTCAATGCACCCTTCATTGCCGCGGCGGGCAGGGTACGCGCGCATCCGATGTTTCAGCGTTGTTGGTGCTGCCGCACGCTGGCGAAGACGACCCCAAAGACGAGTTGCTGCGAACGGACTCTGAAATGCCTAGGTCAGGGACGCGGGCCAACCCGCCGAGATCTGCGCACGCCGAACCGAAGCGAACAGCAGAGTACAAGATTCCAGAACAAGGAAGAACGAAATGAAGTTATTCAAAGCGGCAACGACGATGTTTTGCACAGCGCTGATCGGCGCAGTGCTGATCCCAAGTGCCCAGGCAGACGATTGGAACCGCAAAACCCTGATAACCTTTAACTCTCCCGTGGAGATTCCGGGCGTTCACTTGGTCGGCTGGGGTGTGTTGCCCGCCGGCACCTATGTATTCAAGATCCTGGATTCGCAGTCCGACCGTCACATCGTCCAGATCTTCAGCCAGGATGAAACGACCATATACGCCACGATTCTGGCGATCCCGAACTATCGCCTCAAGGCCACCGACAAGACCGTGATGACATTCAGAGAAAGACCGGCCGGAGAGCCGGAAGCTCTGCGCGCCTGGTTCTATCCCGGCAAGAACTGGGGCGATGAGTTCGTCTATCCGAAGGCCAAGGCGATAGAACTGGCCAAAGCCACCAACACGCCCGTTCTCTTCACGGCGGTCGAGATCCCCCTCGAAGTCGCTGAGCCGATCAAATCGGCGGACGCGCCGGTGGTGGTGGAGTTGAAGAAGGCGCCCATCATGGCCATCAAACCAACGGGAGAAGAAGTGCAACTCGCCGAGGTGGTCACGCTGCCGCCGGTGGAGACTGCCGGACCGATGGCGCCGGAGCTCCCGGCCACGGCCAGCACGCTGCCCCTGATCTTCCTGTTCGGGCTGATAGCGCTGTGCGCGGCCTGCGCTCTGCGTGCGTTCACGAAGCGCCTTCAGTAAGGCTTGTTGATCGATCGCGCGGTGCGCCGGTCCCAAGCGCGCCGCGCCATGCAGGATAAAACAACGAGGCAACACATCATGCGACAAAGAGTCATCCCGCTACTGGCGCCGATGACGAAGCACCGGCAGAATGCGGACGGTTGCTACGAGACCAAGTCCCGCGGGCTGGCCGTTCTCAATTCACCTCTGTTGAACAAGGGGACGGCCTTTACGGCTGAAGAACGAAAAGCGTTGGGCCTCACGGGTCTGCTTCCGCCGGATATCAGTACTTTGGCGGCTCAGGCGAAGTGCGCCTACATTCAGTACGAGAGGTTGGCGGATGCGCTCAGTAAGAACGTTTATCTCACTGCCCTGCATGATCGCAACGAGGTGCTGTTCTACAGGCTGTTCTCTGAGCACCTGCGGGAAATGATTCCCATTGTCAACGATCTTACGGTGGGCCTAGCGATGGAGCAGTATCACCATGAGTGCCGGCGACCACGGGGCGTATACCTTTCAATCGACCATGCCGAAGCGATCGAGGAGGCGTTTGCTAACCTCGGCGCCGGCCCCGGCGATATCGACCTGATCCTGGCGACCGACGCCGAGCAGGTTCTGGGAATCGGCGATTGGGGTGTAGGCGGCATTGAGGTTTCCATCGGCAAGTTGGCGATTTACACGGCGGCGGGCGGCATCGACCCCACGCGCGCAATCCCGGTGATGCTGGATGTCGGCACCAACCGGGAGAGTCTGCTGAGCGATCCGATGTACATCGGCAACCGGCACGCCCGTATACGCGGGGAGCGCTACGACGCCTTTATCGACGCTTACGTTAGAGCCGCGACAAAGCTGTTTCCCAGCGCGGTGTTGCAATGGGAAGACTTTGCGCCCGGCAACGGAAGGCGGATCCTCGAGAAGTACCGCGACCGGATGTGCATTTTCAACGACGACATGCAGGGCACCGGGGCGATCACGCTGGCGGCGGCGATCTCTGCCGTGCGCGTCTGCGGGACGCCACTGCGCAACCAGCGCGTGGTCATCTTCGGAGCCGGTACGGCCGGTATTGGAGTCGCCGACCAGCTTTGCGACGCCATGGTGCGTGAGGGGATCTCCAAAGAGGATGCGGCCAGGCGCTTCTGGTGCGTGGACCGGCAGGGATTGCTTACGACCGACATGACCGGCCAACTGCACGACTATCAGGCGGCGTACGCCCGGCCGCCTGCCGAGAGCCACGGCTGGAAGCACGACGGAAATGGAAACGGCGTGGGCTTGGCAGAGGTGGTGGGCCGGGTGAAACCGACCATGCTGATCGGTGCATCGACCGTTGGCGGCAGTTTCACGGAAGCCATCGTTCGGGAAATGGCTGGACATACGGAGAGGCCGATCATCTTCGCGCTCTGCCACCCGGCCGCGAGGGCTGCGGCAAACCCGGCCGATCTGCTCGCCTGGACGGACGGGCGGGCGCTGATCGCCACGGGTAGCTCGTTTGCCCCAGTGACGTATAAGGGAGTGACGTACGTCATTGGCCAGGCGAACAACGCAATGCTGTTCCCCGGCTTGGCCCTCGGCGCCATTGTCTCGCGAGCCAGCAGGATCAGTGCGGGCATGTTCGCAGCGGCGGCCAGCGCTGTATCCAGCCTGGTGACGGTGCGCCAGCCCGGCGCGTCGCTTTTGCCACATGTCGACGACTTGCGCAGCGTGTCGACGACTGTGGCGGCGGCCGTCGCCGAGGCCGCGGATGCGGAGGGCCTGGCCCGCGTCAAACTCGACGACATCGTGCAACAGGTGCAGGACGCGATGTGGCAGCCGGAGTATCGCCGGATCCAGGCAGCCTGAGGAGGTCAAGAATGGATCGCTTCAACGTGGTGGCAAATACGGTTCGTGTGCGCGTAATTCGTCTTGTGGACTGGCCGCTTGGCTGTGCGCATGGCAGAACAAGCTTCCCAATGACGCTCCGGGCCAGCGTAGGGCCGACACTATGCTGCAGTGTTGGATCCCAGCGCCAATGAGGTCCTGACCCTGGTCACCTGCTATCCTTTCTACTTCGTAGGTTCCGCCCCCGAGAGGTTGATCGTGCGGGCCGAAAGGGCAGGACATACCTGATGAAAGAGACTTCTAAAGTCCGCAAGATTTCTTTTGTTGCCGACCACTTGCCGCGCAAGTGCGGTATTGCAACGTTCACGTCCGACCTGCTCGCCGCCGTCGCCAGCGCGCACCCCCAAAGCCAATGCCTCGCAGTGGCGGTGAACGACATTCCGGGCGGCTACGAATACCCGGAAGTGGTGCGCTTCGAGATTGAGGAGCAGGACCTGCCGTCCTATCTGCGCGCCGCGGATTTCCTGAATATCAGCAATGTGGACATCGTCTGCCTGCAGCACGAGTTTGGCATTTTCGGCGGGCCCGCCGGCGGTCACATCCTGGCCCTCCTGCGCGAATTGAGAATGCCGGTCGTCACCACGCTGCACACCGTCCTGCGCGATCCAAGGGCCGACCAGCGCCGTGTGATGGAGGGGCTCATCTCGCTCTCTACCCGGCTCGTAGTAATGGCCGAGCGCGGACGGCAGATGCTGCAGGAGATCTACCAGGCGCCGCCGGCCAAGATCGATCTCATCCCGCACGGCATTCCCGACGTAGGTTTCGTCGATCCGGCTTATTTCAAGGACCAGTTCGGAGTAGAAGGAAGGGTAGTGCTGCTCACCTTCGGCCTGCTTTCGCCGAACAAAGGCATCGAGCATGTGCTCAATGCCCTGCCGCAAATCCTCGCGCAGTTCCCCGAGGTTGTTTATATTGCCCTCGGCGCCACGCATCCCAACGAATTGCGGGAGCACGGGGAAGCGTACCGGCTCAGTCTCGAGATTCTCGCCCAGAAAAACAACGTCGCCAAGAACGTCATCTTCTACAACCAGTTCGTGGACCTTGAGAATCTGAAGGAGTTCATCGGCGCGGCGGACCTTTACATCACTCCTTACCTGAATGAAGCGCAGATCACGTCGGGCACGCTGGCCTATACTTTCGGCGCAGGCAAAGCCGTAGTGTCCACGCCATACTGGCATGCCGCGGAATTGTTGGCGGAAGACCGCGGTGTACTGGTGCCGTTCGGCGACGCGCGGGCCATCGCGCGTGAAGTGGTCGGGTTGCTGCGAGACGACACCCGCCGGCACGCCATGCGTAAGAATGCCTACAGGATGGGCCGCGAGATGGTGTGGAGCAACGTGGCGCAGATGTATATGCGTTCTTTCGAGTGCTCCCGGCTGGAAGTGGCGGCGCCGCCGCGAAAGTCGCTTACCACCAAGACGCTCGACCAAAAGCCGCGCGAACTGCCGGAGGTCAGGCTCAGTCATCTTTCGCGGATGACCGATTCGACAGGAGTCTTCCAACACGCCGTCTTCAGCGTGCCGAATTTCTCGGAGGGCTACTGCACCGACGATAACGCACGCGCCTTCGTCCTGGCGGTGCTGCTCGACGAACTGGGGGAGGATCCGGAGTGCGCGCGAACACTGGCCACCACTTCCGCGGCATTCATGCATCATGCTTTCGATTTGAAAACACTACGTTTCCACAACCACATGAGTTTTGACCGGCGCTGGCTGGATGAACAGGCATCGGAGGACTGTCACGGGCGGGCGCTCTGGGCGCTGGGCATCGGCGTGGGGCGTTCTCCTTTTCGCAGCTTCCAGATGATGGCTGGACAGCTCTTCGCTCTGGCGCTGCCCGCGCTGACGGGGTTCACCTCGCCGCGGGCTTGGGCCTTCGGCCTGATCGGCATCCACGAGTATCTGCGCCGATTGAGCGGCGACAGCCTGGTCAACCAAACCCGCGAGACGCTGACTTGCCGGCTTATGGAGCGCTTCGACGCGAGCGCACATCCCGATTGGAAATGGTTTGAAGAGGAACTGTCGTACGATAACGCGAAGCTCGCGCACGCCTTGATTGTGAGCGGACAGTCCACTGGACAACACCCGGTGCTGGAGCGGGGACTGCAGGCGTTACGCTGGCTAACGGAATTGCAGATGTCCGAGCAAGGTCACTTTCGGCCCATCGGCAGTAATGGTTTCTACCGTCGTGGCGGGGCGCGCGCCAACTTCGACCAGCAGCCCGTGGAGGCGCAAGCCACGGTCTCGGCTTGCCTGGCAGCTTATCGCGCCACATCGGACTTTTGGTGGTACGAACACGCGCAACGCGCTTTCGACTGGTTCATCGGCTGGAACGATCTCGGACTGGAACTGTACTCTCCCGAAACTGGCGGCTGCCGCGATGGATTGCATGTGGATCGGGTGAACGGAAACCAGGGAGCGGAATCGACGCTGGCCTTTCTGCTTTCCCTGGCGGAAATGGGATTGGCGCAAAACATATTAACGAGTTTCAAGGCACCGATCGCCGTGGAAGATTAGTCGCAGGAGCATGTCCATTCATCTCAAACGATCCGCCACGATCCTCAGGCCCGACCAGTCGCGCGTCCTTCTGCGTCCCTTCAATCCAGGCGATGCCCAGCGGGACGGCGGGATCATCGGCAGGGTCATGTCGCTGCCTGAATGCCAGGTGGGCGCACTCCTGGACGGTATTTCCAATGAATTTTCCCAGCGGCACCAGAAGATCCGCAAAGTCTTCCTGGAACGCTTCGAACAGGTTCGCGAGTTGCTGTTGGCCGATGAGGAGATTTCTGAAGAAAGACGGCTATTGATCGGCTCCTATTTCCTGGCCGAATACTCCCTGGAATCCGCTGCCCTGTTCAACCCTTCCATAATTCCGCATCCCAACCAGACAGATCTTCCGGCAGGCGCCCTGCGGTTTATCCTCAGCTTGCGCGCCACCGGGGAAGGACACATCTCATCCATTACGTTTCGGACAGGTATTATCCATCCCGACCAGAGGATCGAGGTCCTGACCCCTCGTGGCTTCCTCACCGAGCCGCGCCAGATCCCCAACCCTCTCTACGAGAAGCCGCTGTTCGAGCGGAAACTCTTAGAACTCGGATTGACCGGCGAATTCGCGAGCCGGATCATGCACAAACTTAGTGACTCGTTTGCGCTGGAAGAACTTCGCGCCAGCCTCCAGGCCGAACAGTTTCGACTGCCGGATGGCATGACACAGAAGGATCAGAACGCCGCTCAGGGTATTTGGATGCTGGCCCGGTCCAATTACGAGGTCCAGTTCCAGCCGGAACAGGACCTGTCTGAACGCATCATCTTTCCGGCCACACCCTCCCAACGCAATGGCATTGAGGACGCCCGCTTCGTTTGTTTTCGGAACGATGACGGCACCCACATCTACTATGCGACCTTTACCGCCTTCGACGGCAAGATCGCGGTGCCGGAACTGGTGGAGACTTCCGACTTCCTCCACTTTCGATTTAGAACCTTGAATGGTCCGGCTGCGGAAAACAAGGGTATGGCTATCTTCCCCCGAAAGATCGGCGGCCGCTTTGCCATGCTCTCCCGCCAGGACAATGAGAACATCTACCTGATGTTTTCCGACAACGTCCACTTCTGGAACGATCGCAGGTTGCTCCTGAAACCTACATTTCCTTGGGAAATGGTGCAGATAGGGAACTGCGGATCTCCTATCGAGACCGTCGCCGGATGGCTGGTTCTCAGCCATGGTGTCGGCCCGATGCGAAAGTATTCGATCGGTGCGTTCCTCCTGGATCGTGACGATCCCGGCAGGGTGATCGGACGACTCCGCGAACCCCTGCTCTCGCCGAATCGGAACGAGCGTGAAGGCTATGTGCCCAATGTCGTCTATACCTGCGGCGCCTTGGTGCACAACGGCGAACTGATTATTCCCTACGGTCTGGCCGATCACGCCACGGGCTTCGCGACGGTCCCTCTCGCGGAGGTGCTGGCTGCCATGAATTAGGCGGACCAGAATGATTACACCCAGCAAGAGAATAGCTGTCTTATCGCCCGTAGCTTGGCGAACACCTCCCCGGCAATACGGCGCGTGGGAGACGGTCGCCGGCAACATCACTGAAGGACTGGCCGCCCGGGGCTGGGATATGACGCTGTTCGCCACCGGGGAATCTCATTTTTTGGGGCCAGTCACAGCTCATCATGCGGCCTGAACCATATCACTGGGACAAAATGAAGATTGGTCCGGGCGCGCCGCCGATCAGAACGGACCGGGGATGGCTTTCAATCTATCACGGCGTTTTCCGGACTATGGACGGATCGGTCTATCGGCTGGGGGTCACTCTTCACGATCTACTGAACCCGGCGAAGATCATCGGAGTGAGCGACTGCTGGATTTTGCAGCCGGAAGATCCCTGGGAAGTCACCGGATATGTCCACAACGTCGTATTCACGTGTGGCGCCGTCGCGGAGTCCGATGGAACCGTGAAGATCTATTGGGGCGGCGCAGACACGGTCATGTGCGTGGGCGAAGCGGATGCCTCCGAGTTGGTTGCGTTATTCCTGGATCACGGGAGACCGGCAAGATGAGGTGCCGCCTTCAGGCAATGTCAACGCAGTTCGCTCTCGTGTGGCCCGAAAAATCGAGTGGCCCGTCTGGCCTATTGCGGGTTTGAGCGAGGAGTGCTAAGCAAGCCAAGAGCCAGGAGAATGCAAGCCTGAGCTTGTCATTCCGAATTATTGGAGGCGCCAAAGAATTCGGCTTGGCCGTAGGGTACGTAGGTGCGCCGTTAGGGGTTGCTTGACTCCGGCCTAAATTTCATATTTCAGGCCGCCGCGCGGTAGTAATAGTTCAGCAGGCCGCCCAGGCGCGGGCGCCGCTGGACCGCTCCGGCGTTTTCAAAATGGCCTGCCTCGGAGCGGATGAGTCGGTTGGCCAAGCCCTGATGGTTGCGCTCGGTGTGATAATGGGCGACGAAGTTGGAAATGGCTGTCCGCAACGACTACTCGCCAAACAGGATCATGCGTTCCAGGCAGGATTCCTTGATCGTCCGCACGAATCGCTCGGCATGCGCATTCGGATTCGGCGATCGCGGCGGCAGCTTCACGTAACGCTTGCCAGTCAGGACTCCGTCCACAACGCTTTACAAATTCTGCCCGAATGACAACTGCACAGATGGCCAACCCCCGCCGGCAACCCTGGTGCAGGCCGCCAACGGAGATTTCTATGGAACAACTATCGATGGTGGGGCAACCGCAACGGGACACTCTTCAGGATTATCCCGGCTGGCAAGCTCGCGATTCTCGATAGGTTCGACTCCTCCCAAACAGACGGTGGCAGGCGCGGCCGCTGGCGAATCAACCTACCCACGGGAAAGCGCGGGCACGGGATTGAACCTTGAGCAAAGCCGCAGAACTGCGTAATGCCCATTGCGTCGTTGGCTAAGTGCCGGGCAGACGAAAGCGTCTTCCCCGCCGAGATGTTGCTAGTTGGTGCAGGGGCCAGACTTATCGGAGGTGACTGAGTCGTTCTTGGCCTGAATCAGCGTCTGTACGCAGCCGTTGTAGCGGGTGGTGGTTTCCAGATAGCGGCTCTCCTGGCCCAAATCCTCGCCCGTAATTAGATCCTGGGTGTCGGCGCCAACAAAGAATTGCGTAAGCGCGGTCGAAATGTTGCCTGGTCCCTTGATGGAAGTATCGTAGGCTTGCTGCACGGCAATAGTTTCATCTTCGTCGCCATTCGATGCTGTACCCAAGCTGAGAGATACTTTCAAGGGATAGGTGTACTGGGTGGTGATGGTTTGGGTTGAGCTACCCAGAGTCACTGTCTTCGTAGAGCTTACGTTCGTAGTTTGCACATACAGGTTCGCTGAATCCGTGTACTTCTGAAAGTTGGAAAAGTCGACGGTTTGATTCAGCGTCGTCGTTACTTTCCCGTGCGAAGTATTTACATAACCGGAAATGGTAAACTGGCGATCGGAAGTAACCAGTATGGTTCCTACTGGAATATTGTTGGAATCGATGCTGATGTTTTCCTCTACGACCGGATTCGGACCGCTGCCGATAGTGTTGGTCGTAGTCGCGCCGGTGACCGTGGTTGAGCCATGGTCTTCATACACCAGCAGGGTAGCGGTGACGGCGAAGTAATCGTCGGCGTTGTAGACACTCAATCCGACGGTGTGGGGTTGGCCGTTGCTGAGCGTCGCCGCGAAGGGCGTGAGATCGACGCGATACGGAAGGAAGTTGAGCGTCTGCACGCCGGGAATGGGAAGCCAGAGGCTGGGATCGATACCGCCGGTGTAGATCCACGGGTAGACCGGCGCCACGCCGGCGGGCGTGTCGTCGATGGTGATCTCCGCTTCGCGAAACGCAGTGTTGCCGCAATCCTCCAGTTCGCCGGCGACGTCGTTGGGGGCGCAGCTCCACCAGAACTCATCGTTGCTCTGGCTCTGCGCGAACACGTCGAGATAAGCGCTCTCGATGTTAGTGGGGAACGTGTAGGTTTGAGAGAGGACCGAGGTGGTGCTATCGAGTGCAACCGCGCCGCCCGGTGCATTGGGGTATGGGTAGACCGCGTCAGCGACAACGGGTGCGGTGCCGCCTGCGGGTACGGGATAGAAACTCAACGTGGCAGTGCCCGAAATCAGCCCGGTGTACTGGCTATTCACAAGATTACCGAGATCGACTTCGCCGGGTTGAGCGGCGATGAACAGCGGGGTGTAGTCGGTAAGGTCGCGAGTTACATTCCAGGTGGGGCCGAAGGAGGGATCGTCTTCGCGGGTGGTACCGAAATAGATGTTGACGTAGCCCAGCGAAATTTCCGCGGTGCGGTCATATTGGATGCCGGGAGTGATCGCGAAACTTCCGTTGAAGATTACTTTCGACCACGGTCCGGTGCAGGATGGAGTGTAGGTGAAGTATTGGGCGTTGAAATTGACGAATTGGAAATTGGAGAACAGCGTGACCGTACAGGGAGGTCCGGCAGGGGGAGGCGTTGCCGCGTCTGTCACGGCAGCGGAGTTGGAAACGATGGGAACTTTAATAACTCCGGCTTTGATTTTAGGTGAGCCAACGCCCGGTGTTTCGGCGAAGGCGGAAATGGAGAGCACGAGGGACGCGCCGGCAGCCAGCGCGAATGCGAAAGAACGACGCAATGTCTTAGGCTCCTTGAAAACACGAGATGCAGTCAATTCTAGCACGAGTTTCTGCGTACCCCGATCTGGGCTTCAACCCGGTTTAAAAGAAGCGCCAGCCCCCGTCGGATCGCCTGTCGGCTCGGATCTCGATCGCAAGCGGTCTCTTTTTCCGAGGACGTTGCGTAGCCATATCGCTAGCGGTCTCTGGCCGCAGCGCCGGCGGATTTAGGCTTCCACTCTCGCTTGACGTAACAAACCCGGATGCGAATCTCGTTGTCGGGGGCGGTAGCGCTCGACGCCGGCCCTGGTCCAGGCCGTTCCTCCCACGCGAACCATTCCTCGCCGTCTGGCCCTGGCGGTAGCTGGCTCACAGTGACGATGTGCCGGGGTCCGATGTGGTCGTCGCGCAGCGTTTTCAGATAGCCGCACTGAATCCGGAGACGTTGCGGCGCGGTGCTGAGTCGGCTGAGGCGTTCCAGGGCGCGCCAGTCTGGATACCACGGATCTCACAGGGTGTCCACTCCAGAATTAATAGCCGGCCGAGCCTCAATTCGGCGCCGTGTTCCCGCAGGTACCGCTGCAGTTCACCCGTATTCAATCCATCGGGGATCTCGCACAGGTTCACGACGCCAAGACCGCGAGTGGGCAGAAACCCGCATTCATCGAGGATCTGCGTGCAGGTGCCCTCATCCAGGGCCAAAGCCCCAGCCTGGCGGGCACGCGACCAGCGGCATCTGCGGCTTGCCATCCGCAGGTCCGAACTGTTCCTCCAGTCGGCGCAGTCGCTTGGCGATGGCTCGCAGTCGCGTCGGCGATAGGCTCGATCGTATGCGTCGCACGGTGTCAGAGGGCGGGTGGCTTACCAGTTTCCAAGACCAACGACGACCGGGCACTTCACTGGAATACCGACTACACGTTTCGTGTGGAAGGCGAATCCCAGACGCAAGGGCTCGTCGTAATCGGGCAAACCTCAGAGTCCCTTTGGCGAGGCGGCGAATGATCAAGACCGTCCACTGGTCCGCAATGCAATCCAGCACCTGCCGGGTAGGACAGTTGCTATCGAATACATTCCACGCAGGGGTGGTTTCCAAAAGGTGACTATCGCTCCTCTCTAGCGAGCTATCAAGCTTCTTGCGGACCTGTGGCGGCAATGAGCGAGAAAAGGGTCGCCGATGTTGGGAGTGAACGAGAGTTGATAAAAGAGGAAGATTCATGACAAGGAAAGTTGGACTGAAAATCTCCAGTTTGGCGTTCGCCCCAACAGCGTTGTTCGTCTTGGGCAACACAGCATCCGCTGCAACCTGTGACCATGCCTGCCTTCTTGAGCAGGCAAAGCAGTTCAACGCGAACGTGCTGGCCCACGCCACGGACAAGATTCAGCTTGCCCCCGCTGCACAGATCCGCGAGAACACCAAGACCATCGCGATGGGCGATAGCAAGTGGATTGGGGTAACCAAGATTCTGTCGGAAGGGGTGTACGCTCACCCAATTTTAGAAATGTGACTGAGCATGTGGCAGCGGAGGCGGCGGCCGGAAAAACGGCCTACATCGGCACGCGGCTCAAGGTGGTGAACAGAAGGATCAAGGAAGTCGAGATCAACTTGGACGACGGCCCAAGGGTCAACGTTTAAAACCTGGTGCCGTACGATCCTATATTCAACACCATTGTCCCGCCGGAAGAGCGTTCCAACCGCGAGCAGTTGGAGCGCATCATCGCCTCCTACTTCAAAGGACTGACGGACCACCAGCCCATCCAAGCCGACTATGACCCGCGCTGCGAGCGCTACCACAGCGGAAACCGTGTGACGCACAATCCGCGGAATGTCGTTGAGGAGAGCGGTGACGTGGGCTGCCATGAGAGCAACCTCGGGCCGAAAACCTGGGGCCCGGCAACCGAGGTTCGTATCGGCCTCATCGATCCGGAACGCGGCATCGTGATCGGCTATGCAATCCTTTACTATAGCGATAGTCGCCGTAGGATGCAGATCAATGAAATCTTCAAAATTCTCAATGGTCGTATTCGGATGGTGGACAACATCGGGCTGATGGAAGAAGGCATTACCACATCAGGATTCAGGCAATAGTTCAACTGTGACCGCCAAGGAGAAAACATCGATGACTCGCACCCTCCGTCTTGTCCGGACCTCCACCGCGCGGCGAATCATACAATAACCGAGGAATGACAATGCGTTACCACCAATCTTCTCGCGGATATCAACCCCCGTTAAATGGGAGACCTTTGATGGAATTTCAGGCAGGCGGCTCAAGGCGGCAATTTCTTTCCATTGTTGCTATGACAGCAGGTGCTGCGATCCTGCTGCGTCCGCGCTTAGGCCGGGCGGCGGATCTAACCGATCCGCGGGTGGCCGACATTGTAGCCAAGACCATCGGGATCGACACTCATAATCACATCGACGTCCCCCTCACTGCCGCCGAAATGCCCGGACCAGATATAGACCTGGCCGGCGAGATGAAGCGGTCGGGCCTCTCAGCGATCTGCATGACCTTTGCGACTGATTACCAACCCGGCGATGCAAACGACCGCTTTCTCAAAGGGCTGACGTCCATGGATCGGCAATTGGAACGCAACGGCATGAAGCGTTCTTTCACTCCGGAAGACGTTCGCACCGCCCATAAAGCTAGCCAGCCAACGGTCATCCAGGGGATCGAAGGCGGCCACTTTCTTCAAGGCCGTCTTGACCGGGTAGAAGAAGCCTACCAACGGGGTTTGCGGCATTTTGGGCTGCTTCACGACAGCGACGCATCCGTGCCGCTGGGCGACGTTTACACCAATCCTCCGCGCTATGGCGGATTGACCGTATTCGGGGCAGCCGTTATCAAGGAATGCAATCGGCTGGGCATCCTCATCGACCTTGCTCATGCCAATGTGCAAACTACGGAAGCCGCGCTCAAGGTCACGACCCGGCCGGTCATCATCTCCCATACCGGCCTTGATACGCAATTGGGAAACAATCCATCCATGGCGCATATGATGCGCCCAAGACTCATTAGCAAGGAGCAGGCCAAAATAGTGGCCAGCGCTGGGGGCCTGGTCGGTGTCTGGACGCATCTGGCAGATAGTCCGTTGGACTATGCGCGAAATGTTCGCGCGCTGGTCGATGTCATCGGCGTCGATCATGTGTGCATCGGCACGGATACCAAGCTCACCCAGCCGAGCCCTCTCCCCGGCGGCCCGCGACCCGGTCAACAGCCTGGGCGTGTCGGGGAACGCACCAATCTGGCATGGCAGGATCAAACGGCCAGCTTTTACTACGTCGTTGTCGGTGCGATGTTAAAAACTGGCTTCACCCCTGATGAGATCGGAAAGATCGGCGGCGGGAACTTCCTGCGCGTCTTCGATAGGGTGACTAGTCACAAATCCTGAGTCGCAGAACTATCTACAAGCTGTAGCAAGAGATTGGACACAAAATGTACTCACGAAGAGAGGTTTTGATCAAGGCATCCCAGTTGGCCGGGCCACCGCAGAGGAGCTCGCCACCGACGTGCAGGCGATGAAAGCAACGACAATCCACTTTGTTGCTCTCGAAAAGGTACGGTGATTTTACAGGCGCAGCAGGACGATGCAGGCAACATTCACATCAATACCTGGAGCATCGCCTACCGGCGCTGACAGATCATCAAATAGCCTGCACTAAATGCGAGTTCTGTCACGGAAGTGCAGAATTCCCTTTCTGTCCCCTACACTAAGCGTCGGACGCCCAGCGACCGGTTCTCAACCTGTTTGCGGCGTTATTCCATCGCAGACAGGACCTGGTCAAGCGGCAGCGTGGCAAACGTTGTGGCGTAGTCGGATATCCCGTAGGGAATGATGAGCCGCCCGCCATGTACGAGGCTACCGCACGAGTAAACAACATTGGGCACGTAGCCGTCGCGCTCGCTTGCATTTGGCTTGATCAGAGGCTCGGGCAGGCGGCCGATTACCTTGGCCGGATCGTCGCGATCGAGCAGGAAAGCGCCGATGCAGTACTTTCGCATAGGCCCCACGCCGTGGCTGATTACGAGCCAGCCGGCTTCGGTTTCGATGGGCGAGCCGCAGTTGCCTAGCTGTATAAACTCCCAGGGGAACCTAGGCTCCAGGATAAGCTGCATGGTATGCCAGAAATGAAGATGATCGGAGAACATCACGTAGATATTCTCTGCGTCCTGGCGGCCGAGCATCGCGTAGAGGCCCTTGATCCTTCGGGGAAAGAGCGCCATGCCTTTGTTCTCGACGGCTGGACCATTCAACGTGATGAATTTGAAACGAAGGAAATCCGATGTCTCGAGAAACTGGGGCAGGATCATTTTTCCGTCGTACGCGGTATAAGTCGCATAATAAGTCCGCGTGCCGTCGTCCTCATGGAAAAGGACAAAGCGGGCATCTTCGATCCCGTTGCTCTGCGAAGGAGTGACTGGGAACAAGACCCGCTCGGACAGAGCCGACTCCGCCTTGAACTGTACTTCGTAATTGGAGCTGGCGAGCATAAGCGTTTGCCGGGCTATACCCTTAGTCGTTTCCTGCTCACCCTCCGGGAGCTGTTTCGAGGTGCGATCGATGCTGGCGCGCAGTTCCGCCATCGTAAATGCGTCCGGTAAGCCGTTGAGAACCGCATGATTGAAATCGCCCATGAGGCGGAGTTCCTGAAGCTTCCGTTCGAACAGGGGCTTCTCAAACGTCGCGTTGGGCACTTGCATCGGCTCGAGGCTATAGCGGGAGGGCACATCCATTGTGATGTCAGAATTGGCGTCCAATGTTCCGCTGCGAAAAGCGATCGAGGAAACGTGTCCCTCGGCCGTGGCGCGTAAGCTCAGAATAAAACGCAACGATCCGGGCGGCACGCCCGACTGGTCGGGGTGCGGCACCATTGAGGGATTGAACAGCGCGGCGGCTTCGAGCGAATACTCATGAGTGAAATAGCCGCCCAGCAACAATTTGCGTTCGTCGGAAAGTCTCTGGCCATTGAGCAGATACGGGCTGACCTCGTTAAACCTTCGTCGGAGGAATTCATCGATCTTGAATTGGCGGTCGCCGAATTCGGCCCGCACGCCCTCCAAAAGAGTATGGACTTCGTCTTCGGGAAGAGCCATGACCCGGGCGGAAATCTTCACGGAGCGCTGGTCGCTCATGAGGCGAAAAGGCCGGGCCAGCACATGCGTGCGGTCCGGGTCCAGCGTGACCGTGCTGCGTTTTACATCGATTTCTTTCATTGGGCCATCGAGGCTGTCATACCGGTTCGTTGAACGCTATTTGTGGTGTTTTGTACCAGCCGCATTTCCGCCAGCGAAAGGAGAAAGGCCAGCGTAGATTCCGCTCCCTGGTTTTCGTTGCTCCGGTCCGGGTGCAGCCCATCGCGACAGCCGCCGGTCTGGCGGGCGTAGAGTTCCAGCCCGAGATCGTTCCAGCCGAGGAACCAGGCGAAGGCGCGTTGCGCCTGTTCATACCACCAGGGGTCGGCCGAGGCGCGGTACGCTTCCAGGCAAGCCGAGACGGTAGTCTGCGCCTCAATGGGCTGCTGGTCGAAATCCGCGCGCACGCCGTTGCGCTTATAGAATCCGTTGCTGCCGATAGGCCGCAGTTGACCCTGCTGCGAAGTCTGTATGCCCACGAGCCAGCGCAATGATTCTAGGCCTCGTTCGTACACGCTACTTTGCCCGGTGGCGCGCCCGCTGACAATCAGGGCGTGAGCCAGCTTGGCGTTGTCATAAGTCAGACCCTCTTCAAACCAGGGCCAGGCAGGCTCCGCGACTTTGTCGAAGATCGCCATCAGTCGGCGAGTCAGCTCTTCGCGGACGTCACTGGCTAGCCGGGCCAGTCGGTCGCCCTTCATCTCGCGCAAATACTCGTGAATGCCAATGAGGCTGAATGCCCAGGCGCGCGGCGAAGTGAACTCCATCACGGCCGGCAGCGCCTGCGCAAAGAGCCGTTTGGCCGTCGACTGGGAACTCCACTGCGGCGAGCGGCCGACCGCCGTGCCCAGCGCCCAAATCGCCCGGCCATGAGAATCTTCGGACCCCTGCTCATCGAGCCAACAGCGGTCAATACTAAGAAAATTGTGGAAGCGAGTCTTGTTTGGATCGAAGGCATGGTCCAAGAACGCGGCGTAAGTGGTGGCAAGCGCGCGGACGCGCTTCGGAGCTTCTTCCAACTGACCGAGGAACACCGCCAAGATGAGTGCGCGGGCATTGTCGTCGGTGCAGTAGCCTTCCGAAAGATTTGGCGCAGTGAAGCTCGCGTGCTGGAAAATGCCCGTCGAATCGGTCATGTGGTAAAGATGATCCAGATTCAACTGCGGCGACGCATGCGGCGGGTGGCCGAACCCGTTCGCCGGAACGAATTCGCGGGCCGCCGTCGCCGCCTGCCGCCGTGCCGCTTCAAAGGAGCGCATGTACAGTCCCGCCGTTTTGCTCCACACCATTGTGCGGCCCAGGTTGTAAGCGTTATCGCTCATGGCGTTCCGTCGTGCCTCATCGCGCAACAACCCACTCAGCTCACGCGCAATCGCCCGCGGGTCCGCGAATGGAACCAGTACGCCACGGTCTTCCCCCAACAATTCGGCGGCGTGCCAATACGGCGTCGAGATCACGGGTTTGCCGGCGCCAAACGCATAAGCTAGTGTTCCAGACGTACTCTGGGTCTCGTCCAGATAAGGAGTGACATAAAGATCTGCCGCTCCAATGAACTCGGTGAGTTCCTTCAACTCCACAAAACGGTTATGGAAGACGACGTGGTTCTCCAGTTTGTTCTGCCTGACGATGTCCTCGAGGCCGTGGCGGTAGGCTTCGCCCCGCGTGCGCAACTCGTGTGGATGCGTCGCGCCCAGCACGATGTAGACGATGTCTGGAAACTCCGCCACGACATCCGGCAGAGCATGGAGCACATGTTCAATCCCCTTGTTCGGCGACAGTAGCCCGAACGTCAGCAACACCTTCTTTCCACCCACTCCAAACTGGTCCTTGTAATTGTCCGGGGCGACGAATGGTACATCGGGAATACCGTGCGGGATGACATCGATCTTGGCAGGCGGCGCATGGTAGACCTCCCGCAAGATCGTTCGTCCCCGCTCCGTCATGACTACCAGCCGGGTTGAGCGGAGGATTAATTCCACCATCACGCGACGCTGGTCGTCGTTCGGATTGCGGAGAACGGTGTGGAGCGTGGTGACGACCGGCGCTGTCAAACCGCGCAGCAGCGTCAATAAGTGGCTGCCGGCCGTTCCGCCGAAAATTCCAAATTCGTGCTGGACCGAGACAACGCCCACGTCGCTGGCACTTAGGAAGTCGGCGGCGCGCCGGTAGGAATCCAAGTCCTGCTCCTCAATCTCGAAGCGTACGACGTCCGGATACCGATAGCACCCGTCGATGTCGTTGACCGGCACCGCGAAACACCGGGTGTCGGGATGCCGCGCTGCCACGGCCCCAAGCAGATCGGATGTAAACGTGGCAATACCGCATTTGCGCGGTAAGTAGTCGCCGAGAAACGCGATGGTTCGAATGCTGGAGGCTATTTTCACAACTTGGACCCACCTTATTCCTTTTCTTTGCCAGTTCTTTGCCAGTGCAAGGGCGGGCGGCTCATTCAACAATGATGGCCGGCGACGGGCCAGTCGCAGAGCTGCTCATTTACGCGGCATTGACGAGAGGCTCGCTCACAAAGTCCGTTCTTTCCTGCCCATCCCTATCCGCAGCTTCCTGGCACTGGATACAACGCGGCGCCCAGGGCACAGCCACGAGGCGTTTTGGGCTGATGGCCGATTCGCACTCCAGGCAGGCTCCAAAGCTGCCGTCGCGAATCCGCCGCAATGCGGATTTCACTTCACGCAGCAGGGTGGACTCGCGGTCCACGTTTCGAATCGCCAGATCTCGTTCCGACGCATACTGAATCTCATCCATTTGCTCCGCGCTCTTCTCGATGGCGATGCCATCCCGACTGCGCAATACCCGAACCAGCTCGGCCTCTTTTCGTTCGAGGACTTCTTGAAACCTGCCCATCTCGGTTGGTGCTGTTTTCATTGCCGTCCTCTCACGTCCGTCGGATCGCCTATTGTCTATTGCACGGGATGGTCCAGAAGGCAACTTCAACTACTTGGGGGGTGAAGGCGCTGAGCCGGCATGGGGTTAGGGGAAATTCACCGGCCTATGATGCAAAGGCTGCACGTGGAATACGAAAAATTTGCCGACAAGCGAGGCCCGGTCACGGCTCCGCGACGGACCCAGCGGCCGAATCCAAGGTCTCGCGCACCTTTTGCGCGAGTCCGGCGGGCGTAAAGGGCTTTTGCAGGAACGGGGTTCCTTTCGCCACCCCTTCCTTTAAGACGACATCCTGCGTGTGGCCGGAGATGAACATGACTTTCAAGCCGGGCCGCAGCTTGAGCGCGCCTTCGGCGAGTTCGCGTCCGCTGAGCTCCGGCATGACCACATCGGTCACCAGTAGATCGATGGGGCCCTGATGGGCTTCGCATAGCGCCAGACCTTCGCGTCCGTTGCGAGCGTCGAGAACCACGTATCCGCTCGCCACCAGGACTCTTCGAGCAAGCAGGCGGACCAGATCTTCGTCCTCCACCAGCAGAACGACTTCGGTGCCCTTGGGCGCCTTGGCAAGACCTCCGACCGGGCGCGGTCCCTTGTCCAGCGCCTCCGCGACTGCCGGCAGGAATATCCTGAAGGTCGTGCCCCGGCCCAATTCGGACTCGCAGCGAATCGCGCCACCGCTTTGCTCGACGATTCCCAGAACGGTGGCCAGCCCCAGGCCGGTTCCCCTGCTGGTCTCCTTCGTCGTGAAGAACGGCTCGAAGATGTGACGTTGCATTTCCGCGTCCATGCCTACACCGCTGTCGCGCACGGCCATCGTCACGTAGCGGCCCGGTGCAAGGTCTTCCTCCGCGGCATCGACCTCCGCGAGGGTCACGTTAGCCGTTTCAATGGCCAGCGTGCCGCCGGCCGGCATAGCGTCTCTGGCGTTCAGGGAAAGGTTCATGATCGCGCGGCCGATTTCGCCAGGATCGGCCCGAACTTGCCAGAGAGCGGGCGCGCACTCGATAGCTACTATGATCCGCTCGCCCACCACGCGGCGCAGCATCCGGTCGAATTCGTCCACGATCACATTCAAGTCGATAACCTTGGGTTGCAGCACCTGCCGCCGGCTGAAGGCCAGCAACTGTTGCGTGAGGGACGCGGCCCTATCGGCGGCGATCTTGATCTCCAGCACCTGCTCGATGGCGGGCTCGTTACCGGACAGCGTCTCGACCAGGAGGTCGCTGTAGCCGATGATCGCCGTCAGCAGGTTGTTGAAGTCGTGAGCGATACCGCCGGCGAGCCTGCCAACGGCCTCCATTTTCTGGGATTGGCGAACATGCTCCTCGCTCTTGTGCAGGGCCTGTTGGGCCAGTTTGCGCTCGGTAATGTCGTCGACTGCCAGCAGAATCATTTTGAGATGATTGATACGGCAGCCGCCCAGCACCAGGCTCCTGCGCCCCAGACCTGGAAAATCCTGCTCGATTTCGAAATCCGGGAACGAGTTGCCGTCCCGTAGAAGACCGTCCAGCGAATCCCGCAAGCCGGGCATGTCCCAACCGCCGCGCGACAGCGAATAAACGATCTTTCCTTCGGCTTCCTGCGGCGACGTTTGAAACGTCCGGTAAAAGGCCCGATTCGCCATCCTGACCCGCAAATCCGTTTCGAGCACTAATAACGGCTGGCGGACGGTTTCCACGATGGACATCGCGAAATCACGGGCCTGCGCGAGCGCCGCGTTCTTGGCCCCCAATTCATCGTTGACGGTGATCAGCTCCTCGTTGGTGGATTGCAGCTCTTCCTTGGCGGTTTCCAGTTCCTCGTTCAGGCTTTGCAGTTCCTCGTTGGCCGAAAGCGCCTCCTCGGTCGTGTTCTGGCTTTCTTCCCTGGAGGTCTGTTGCTCCTCCATTGCCGAGAGAAACTGCTGCTTCGCGTCGGCGAGTTGCTGTTTCAGCTTGGAGATCTGGCGATCCCGGGTATCGCCTTTGAGAGCCATGTTCGGCGGTTCGGCCTGGCCTCCGGCAGCGCCCGGCACGGGTTCGAAAAGGACCAGTGTTGATCGCTTCCGGCTGGAGTCCAGAGGCACCACCTCCACGTTCAAGCCGCCGGCGCTGCCGTTATGTTGGTAAGGTACGCGCTCCTGCCGCGCCGGCTCGCCGCTCTTCCGCGCCTGCTGGATCAACTTCTCGACTTCCAGGAACAATCCCGTGTCGGGAATCAGCTTCAAGAGATTGAAGCTTACCTTTCCATCCGGTAGCGTGAGGTAGGGGCTGGCCTGGCCTCGGATCTCGATGACCTCCAGGTCGTCGTCCACGACCACACCGGCCGGGCTGTATTTCGACAGGAGTATACGATCGACCTCTTTTCGTCCATCGACGCCGCCCCACAAATCCCGAGCTGGCGGCGCGGCAGCACTGCTGCCCGCCGGTGTGCCCCGGCGTGCCCCACGGCCGTCCCTTTGAAAAAAGGGCGGCTTTCGCGCCATTTCGCGTTTGGCGTAGATCCTGTGCTCGCGGTCGGCCACAGAAAACAGATCGTTGGCTGCCGCCCCCTCCGATGCGCCCAACATGAGAAAGCCGGCGGGCTTGAGTGCGTAGTGGAACAGTGGGAGGATGTCTTTCTGCACGCTTCCCAGGTAGATCAGGACGTTGCGGCAACTGATCAAGTCCAGCTTGGAAAACGGCGGATCGCCGATCAGGTTATGCCTGGTAAAGACGCACATCTCGCGCAGGTTTTTGTTGATCTGGTAGCCGCCTTCGATCTTCGTGAAATTTTGGTTGAGGCGCTCATGGGTCAGGTCCGCCGCGATGTTCTCGAGGTACTTGCCTGTGCGGGCCTTTTCGATTGCCGGCAAGCTGATGTCGGAAGCAAAGATCTGAACCGGGAAGGCGGCACCCGTTTCGTTCAGGTATTCCTGTAACGAGATGGCAATCGAATATGCCTCTTCTCCCGTAGCGCAGCCCGCCACCCAGACGCGAATCGTCTCATTCGCGGACCTCTCTTGGAGAATGCGAGGGAAGGCCACTTTCTTCAAGCATTCGAACGCTTCCCGATCCCGAAAAAAGCTGGTCACGCTGATGAGCAAATCCCGCTGAAGCGCCATCAGCTCGCCGGAATCGTGCTCCAGCCGCTCGCTATACTCCGCAAGGCTGTCGATGTTGCACAGGGCGAGCCGTCGCAGGATGCGACGCTTGATCATCTTTTCGCGATACAACGAAAAGTCTATGCCGGTGGCCCCGTGCAGAATCGCGAGGATGCGGCCGAACCGCTTGTCGTCGGCGGCCGACGTTCGCTCCGGTTGGGCCCGTAGGGCATCTGCGATATAAGGGTGCCGGCCAATTCTTACAAGTTCGGCGGCAATGCCCTCAGGTGGTAGAACGAAATCTACGCAACCAGTGGCCACGGCGGCTTTCGGCATGGCGGCGAACTTCGCGGTGGCCGCGTCCTGCGCAAACGTTACGCCGCCCGCGGCTTTGATAGCTTCCACGCCCGCCGAGCCGTCGGAGCCCGTGCCGGAAAGGATTACGCCGATGGCCCGGCGGCCGCACTGGTCGGCCACGGAACGCAGGAAGCGGTCGATGGGCATGTGCGATCCCGGCGCTTGCGTGCGTGGAGCCAGCTTCAGCGCCCCGTTTGCGATGGTCAGATCGACGTTTGCCGGTATGACGTATACGTGGTTGGCTTCCACCGGCATGCCGTTGGCCGCCTCACTGACCTGCATGGTGGTGGCCCGCGCCAGAATGGCGGCAAGCATGCTGTGGTGATTTGGATCGAGATGTTGAACGAATACGATCGCAAAGCCTGTGTCGTCTGGCAAGTCGCCGAGCAGGCGATTAAAGACCTCCAGCCCGCCCGCGGAGGCCCCAATGCCAAGCACCGGAACGATTGCCCGGGCGGCATCGTCGTCTTCGGTTTCCGGGAGGAAGTCCCCGGGCACTGGCTTCTTGTCCATTACGGTCCCCTTCAGTCTCTGGGAGCGGCAAAGTAAGGGTCATTCCGTGCCAAGCCACCAGCGTATCGTTACGATCCTAAATCGAGAGAAATCGGCAGTGGAGCAATTTGTAGACCATAACCGATGTGTGGCATGGGACCAAATATTCACCGGGCCGGAGATGCAATAACTGCACTTAAGGCGCGATATCTGCCGCGACTTATGCTCTCCTAATCCACTGAAGAACGCCATAGGTAAGGGTGGTCATGAACGTGCCCCAAGAGATTCGTCATGACACAACTGGAGGCAATGGGCCGGCTCCGGAAACTTAGGCACCCAGCCGCCATTGGGCTGTTGCTCCTTTTCCCGGTCCCAGCCGCCTACTCTTATTCCATTCTCACCCACGAAGCCGTTATCGATTCGACCTGGGACAGTGCGATCAAACCACTGCTGCTGAAACGATTTCCAGCCGCCACCGCGGACGAGTTGACGCAAGCACACGCATTCGCCTACGGAGGATGCATCATTCAGGATCTGGGGTATTACCCGTTCGGCAGCAAGTTCTTCAGCGATTTGACACACTACGTCCGGAGCGGAGATTTTGTCCTCAACCTGATCCGCGATTCGCAAGACGTTGATGAGTACGCTTTCGCATTGGGAGCATTGTCGCACTATGCCGCCGATAATAACGGTCACCCGATGGCCGTGAACCGGGCGGTCCCTTTGTTCTACCCAAAGCTTGAACAGAAATACGGAGACCTGGTCACGTATGCCGACGATCCGTTCTCCCACGCCAAGACGGAGTTTGCGTTTGACGTCTTTCAGGCGGCCAAGGGCCGCTACGCCTCTGCTGCGTATAAGAACTTCATCGGATTTGAAGTCGCAAAACCCTTGCTGGATCGGGCGTTTCAGGATACTTATGGAATGCGGCTGGAAACAGTATTCATGAGCGTCGATCTCGCCATCGGGTCGTACCGCCGTGCGGTCGGATCGATTCTTCCGGCTATGACCAGAGTTGCCTGGCAAATCAAGAAACAGGAGATCAGGAAAGATGCACCCAGCATGACGCGTAAGATGTTCCTCTATAATTTGTCTCGTTCCAGCTACGAAAAGAACTGGGGCTCTACTTATAAGGAACCTGGGATCCGGTCGAAAGTCCTGGCATCCGTATTCCGCGTCGTGCCAAAGGTGGGCCCGTTCCGGCCCCTGTCGTTTAAGAGGCTGACGCCCGAGACCGAAAAGATGTACATGGCCAGCTTCAATTCGACGATTGACTCGTATCGTGGACTGCTTGCGGAAGTGGATGCGGGCCGTCTCGAGCTGCCGAATGACAATCTTGACGTGGGAACGCCGACCGCTGCGGGGAAATATAAGCTGGCGGATGCCGCTTACGCGGAACTGCTAGACAAGTTGCAGGGCCACTACGCGGAAATGCCTCAAGAGCTCCGAAGCGATATTCTGGCTTTCTACTGCGACCGCAACGCTCCCATTTCGACGAAAGCTAACGAGAGCGAGTGGGCCAGGGTGCTCGAACAACTCGATCGATTGCAGTCCGTAGACATGGACCTACGGCACCCCGCGGTTGACGAAGCGGGAGCGCCTGCCTCCAGATGACCGCTTCATTGGAACGTTGCTGACAGCAAAAAGAAGAGGAGCAAAAATGGACCCGAAGCAGTTTGCAGAACTCCACGCGAAGTGTTGGGAAACGCTTAAGCACTATGTGCACGAGGCCGATAGGATGTGCGAGCTGTTCGGCCAATGCCTCCCCGACCCCTCATCCATTCAGATCCGCTCGGAGATCATACAGCAACGTATCCTGGAAAACAATGCCTACGCCAGTTACGCCGAAGTTCGCCGGCAACTGTTCGAAGCGACCCGGATCGGCTACGACGCTTTAAGCTGAACTGCCGCCCTCGAGCCTGATAACCCTAGAGGGTGACGGTAAAGCATTCACTGGTTACCGGCGCAATCCTTCAGAGCGGTCTATTTGCGGCAGTAAAGTAAAGGCCTCGGGCATCGGCGCGGGAGGAGCATTTGTCACCACGTCGGTTTCCACTGGTTCGCCTTGCAGGTAAACATCGATTCTCTGCTCCATCTCAGCCGGAAACCGCGGCGCAGGGCCTACCAACTTCTCGCCATATGCGCCGAACACGATTTCTCTGAACACCGGGAGTGCAACTCTGCCGCCGGTCTCTTTCGCTCCCAGGGAACGGTTGTCGTCAAAGCCTATACGGACGGCGACGGTGATTCCTGCGGGGCCGTACGTGGACCCCACGAAGAGCGCGTCCCTGAACCCATTTGTCGTCCCCGTCTTTCCCATGACCGCGAACGGGAAACCGCTGGAATCCAGTGCATGCGCCGTGCCGCCGGGTATGCGCACGACGCCGCGGAGACCTTCCTGAATAAGGGAAAGCGCATCGCGGTCGACATTGACCGGAGCGGGGCCGAGTCCGCTATCGGCTATCACCTCGCCGGACTCCAAGACGATCTTCCGGATCACACAAGGCTGGCTGAGAGTACCCGACGCGATCGTGCGGTACGCGTTGGCAAGCTCCAGCAAATTCACTTCGGACGCTCCCAATGCCGTTGTGGCGTAAGGGTGCAAAGCCGTCTGGATTCCCAGCTTGCGGGCCGTCTCCAGGATGCTTCCAATGCCGATCTGTTCAGTGATCCAAATCGCGACGGCATTTCTGGATTCCGCCAGCGCCATGCGGAGGGGGATCATGCCCTTGAACTGACCATCGTAGTTTGAAATGCATTTCGGATTCGCTCCGCCGTTGGAAACACAGATGGGTTCGTCGGGCACCGTTGTGTCGAGATTAAATGCGCCGTTGCGAAAAGCCGCAAGATAGACGATGGGTTTCATGGCGGAGCCAGGTTGCCGCAGCGATTTGGTCACGCGGTTGAAGTCGCTGTATGCGCTGGACCTGCCTTTAAAGGACTGGCGGCCTCCCGTCTCGGCGAGGATACTCGCATCGCGGTTTCTCAGCACGACCACCGATCCCTGGATCAGGCCGCTGGCGCTAGGGTGCCGCTTCTCATACTGTAAGAGACCGTGCTCCAGCGCCTGGTTCGCTATTTGCTGCAACCGGGCATCTACCGTCGAGTAAACCTGTATATGTCCCTGCAACAGCTCTTTTTCGCTGAGGTCGGCGCGGAGGGCTTTGAGTTCTTCCAGGACACTTCCTAAGACTGCGGACGCCACGACGGTCTTGTCCTTGTGCGGCGTGACCGTCGCGATCGGGCGCTGCCGCGCTTCCCTGGCCCGTTCCGAAGAGATGAAACCGCGCGCCGCCATAAGCTCCAGTATTTGATTCCTGCGGTCGACGACTCGCTGGGTTTGGCTGGCATTAGGCGCGTAATAACGAGCCGACTTTACAGTGCCTGCCAACAGCGCTGCTTTGTCAGCATCGGCTTCGGTGAACGCGGCGAGGGGCCTGCCAAAATAATATTCCGCTCCCCTGGCAAACCCGTACTGACCGTTCCCCATGTAAATCAGGCTGGCGTATCGGGCCAGAAGTTCTTCCTTAGCGCGACGCTTCGAACCGAAGCGCGCCTGCATCTCTCCTTCGACCCACAACGATAGTCGGATCTCCTCCAGCTTCCGAAACAGCATGTTGACCATCCGCGCGCCGATCACGCGCGACAGCGCGCGAGCCAAAACCTGGCTGTGCCGGAGCTGGTCGCTGTTTTCTTGAGCAGTCATGGTTTTAAGGAAATAGCCGCGCACGAGCTGTTGGGTAATAGTCGATCCACCCTGCGGGAAGATCGCCGAACTGTTGGCCGCGTCCCGCCGTCCCATGTGCGTCAGGCGCCCCATCAGATTCAGAATCTTGAGTTTGTAAAGTACGCGAGCGAATCCGGAGTAGTCGACTCCGTTGTGGGAAAAGAAGTTCTTGTCCTCCGCGGCCAGGATTGCATCACGGACGATGGGCGGGATGTCCGCATACCTGGTGATCTGGCGGTATTCCGAGGCCATCTCAATGAGTGGCCGGCCGTTGACATCGTAGACGTGGCCGATGGTGGGAAGTTCAAACCGGCTGAATGCCTCCAGGTCAGGGAGGTTAGTTCGATCGAAATAAATGTATTGGATTCCCCCTGCAACCAGAGTGGCCGCAACGATTGCCGCGCAAACCAGTGCCCGAACGGCGCCCCGCCGCCAAGGCAATCTGCCGAGGCGGCTGCCACGGATTCTCCGGGCCGCAGCCACTGCTCGCCAAACCCCATGATGGAGCTGGGAACGAATACTGCCGAGTACCAAGAAGGCATGACGTCGTACTCGACCCTGATGAACGTCCGCCGGTTTAGGGTTGGCGTTCACCGCGCCGCCGGAGGCTCCTGGTCGGTGGGAATTCCAACCAGCGAGCGATAGAATGCCACGGCCCGGTTGATCGAGGAAGACGCATGTCCCGTAGCCAAGCGGCTCGCGTTCCGTCCAGTGCGCGCGATGCTGTAGTACCGCCAGACGTTGGCCGATTCGCGATCCAGAAAGTAGATCGACTGCATCTCACCCGGATGGAAGAGTGTCACTAGGAAATGGCGCATGATGCTGACATTCTCGACCTCGAAGACCAGCCGGTCCGCCGAGGCTTGTGCAATGTGCATTCGGTAGATGGCCGTGCCGGAAAGGTTATCCGCCTGTTCCAAGTAAAGTACCTTGCCTTCCTTCATTTCATCGGGCGTGAAGTCTTGGCGGTCGTGAGCTGGCTCCGAGTCCGTTAAGGCGTGGGCGTTCACTATCAATGTCTCCCAGTGCTGGTGAGTGGTCGACCAATAGCGCATGCCCGCGAGCCCCGAAATCGCGCCGATGTGGCGAAGCAAGCCCTCAGATCCAGCGGTGTAACGAAAACGCGCGACTGTGGTGATCAACGAAGAAAAGCCCACCTCCGGCCAACCGGTACACGCGGGCGGTTTCCAGTCGGTGCCGAAATCAGACGGGCTCCAGAACTTCACGATGGGCGCATGATCCAGAGCGGGATAGGGCGGAACGGGTTCCTTACCGCATGGCGGCTGCGGTCCCGATTGCGCGTAACCGAGCACGGGGCAGAGCAGCATCACCGTGAATAGAAACCGAATCATTGTTCCCGCCTGGATGGTTCGGACAAAAAGCCGGGCTGGCGGCGCAGGCATCCGCCGCCACAGAACCCGGCCGATTTGAGCTTGAGTGAACCGGACCTAGCGCCAGCGGCCTTCCACGAGAACGTAGCCGCCCCTACGGTGAACCCAGCGATGCGCTACCCAGCGGGCATTCGCCCGTGGCGGCTGTTCCCACCTTCCGGCGTTCCAGGCGTAGGCATTGCCATCCCAGCGATGGTACCCGTCAATCCACACATAGCCGGGGCCGGGCGCCACTCCCCGAGTCTCGACTACAGCCGCGGGTGGCGCGACGCGAACTACAACATCGGCCGCCGCGGCGCTGAAGGCCAGGGCGCCTGCAAAAACTAATCCGATCAATCGTTTGGAAACCATAAAACCGTTCTCCTTTTCTTGCTGCTAAACTGCGATCCAATCCAAGTGCACTACCAAGCTCTTCTCCGTCTAAAGGCGTGATAGACAACCAGGAAAACCACTGAGCCGATAACCGCCACGAAAAGACTGTAGAGGTTAAGTCCGCTTACGCCGGAGGCGCCAAAGATATGAAACAGCCAGCCGCCGGCAAAAGCGCCGACAACACCCAGCAGGATGTCCAGCAGGATGCCCTCACCTCTCCTGTTTACAAGCTTGCTGCCGATGAACCCTGCAATCAAGCCGAGAACTATCCAGGCCAGGAACGACATAGTCTCTCCTCTTTGTCCTGTCAATGAACGGAGCGAGGAGCGGCCATAGGCGCTAATCGCGCCAGCGGAGTAGAGCATGAGCGCAACTAAGGTGCGATGTGTCTTTCCCGGTTGAATCATATTTGTCACCACTCTCCGGCTTTACCAGTGCACGCGCGTGGCCGTATGCAAACGAAGTAACCCGCCAAAGAGCGGCCATCCGGACACCTGCAGAAGCTGCACTAAAGTGCATTCCCTGCCGGTTCCACGATAAGAATTCGACACACGCGTAAGCCGGAAATCCCGGCGATTCTCAAGTCCCGGTTGCAGCGGTTCCGAACAGTGCTCCGACGCCGGCGGTCAGTGCCATGGCTAGAGCACCCCAGAACGTAACGCGCAGTGCGCCTGCCGCGATGCCTGCGCCCCCAGCGTGCGCAGCCAGGCCTCCGAGAAGCGCGAGGAAGAGCAGTGAGGTTCCAGAAACGAGGTAGATGAGACTCGACACCGGGACCATTGCAGTGACCAGGAGAGGCATAGCCGCTCCGACAGCGAAGCTGCCGGCCGACGCCAGCGCAGCCTGAATCGGACGCGCGCGGAAAGTTTTGGAGATACCGAGTTCGTCGCGGGCATGCGCGCCCAGTGCGTCATGGGCCATCAACTGTTGGGCGACTTGCTTCGCGAGCGAACGATCGAGCCCGCGAGCGACGTAGATCGCCGCCAGTTCCCGGTGCTCGCCCTTGTCGTCTTCTTTGAGTTCCGTGCGTTCCAGCTTGAGGTCGGCCCGTTCGACGTCCTGCTGAGAGTGCACGGACACGTATTCACCTGCTGCCATCGACATCGCCCCAGCGACCAAGCCGGCGACTCCCGCGACCACTACGTTGCTGTGAGTCCCATGCGCGGCAGCGACGCCGAGCACCAGGCTCGCCGTCGAAAGGATCCCGTCGTTCGCGCCCAAAACTGCCGCGCGTAGCCAGCCTACCCGTCCGGTGCGGTGTCGTTCGCTCTGGGGTACAGACATTCTTGGCCTCCTTGATCCTTCTATGAACGCCCCCGTTCCAGCTCCGGGCAATCGCAAAGGCTGGGGAACTCACAGACTTGCAAGCGGTGGACCATCTCTTGCGTTACAAAGTGGGGCCGGTTAGTGCCTTGCCTCTGAACAATCAAAGCCTAAACGGACAGATTTTAAACGGGTTAGCCGGAGTTCAGGGCAGGGCTACGGGTATGCAGGCATAGCGATGGGCGCCGGGGCGCGCGGCGGCTTTTCCCAGATCTCGCAGGGTGCCCATTTTCGGAGCGATGGAGTGCATGGCGTCGGCCAGCAGCGTCCTTTTGTAACAACAGCAGTGCTAGGCGACATTTCGATTTCGACTGGAGCTAAACGTGCCCTGTGGTTCTTGCCACCGTAAGGAGGCGCAAGAATATGCCAAAAGAGGAACACCTTGCAGCAGCGGAACTTCACGAGAGGGCGGCCAGGAGTCATCGCGCCATCGCGGAGCAGCACGACAACGCCGACCGTGACGCGGCCAACCGAGAATCCGTCGAGGCTTACAGCCATTCGGCGATAGCTTATGCGGCGTCCAAACACGCCCATGAAAAATCGACCCACCACAAGAAACACGCCTAGACCGGAAGCATCGAGCGCGGAGCGGGGCAACAATCGGGCGTGCCTGTTTACTGTTCAAAGACCTTCTTAATCTGTCCGATTTTCTTCTGAACTTTGCCAGCGAGGTTCTCGGATTGGCCTTTAGACTCTAAGTCAGAATCGTTGATGACGTGCCCGGCCTTCTCTTTGGCTTTGCCTTTCACCTCGTGAAACTTGCCTTTGATCCGGTCCTTCATACTCGACTTCATCTGTTTTCTCCCTATCGCTGAAGTTTCTTAATCGGCAAGGGGCGGGGGTTGCGTCACCCGCCCCAACATGCGCTAGGTCCAATAGGGCTTGGCGCCGTAATAGGTCGAGACTTCGGCTCCCCAGGTGCGGTCGGCCATGTTCGGCCAGTGAGCCTTGTCGAATCCGGGAGCGTGATCGAGCAACTTCTTGTCGACGTCCAGGACGAACTGCCTTTCGCCTGTGTCTACCGTGAGGGCACTCCAAGGGATGGCAAACAATTTGTCGCCCACGCCCAGGAATCCCCCGAACGAAAGAACCGCGTAAGCGACACGGCCCTTCTCCACGTCGATCATCAAATGTTCGATGGTTCCCAGATCCTCTTTTTGACGATTCACGACCTTGTCGCCGGTGAGAGTGTCTGCCGCCAGAACACTCTGCATCCACCGTCCTTTGGCATCTCTCGTTTGTGGCATTGATGTCTCCTTATTGGGTTTAATAGGAACAGGTCTGTAACTACTGTTCATGCATGCGGGCCTCTTGTGAGCAGATTTGGGACCAACGCAGCAGGCAGGTCCCAGGCGAGCAATGCTCGCCAGCGCAGGCAAGAGTGCCTGCGCCACGTGCAATTCCTGCCGTCCAACAGGCAAGAATTGCTAATCAGCCGGGGGTAGAGTGAAATAGAAGGTCGAGCCCGCTCCAGGTGTCGATTCCATCCAAATTCGACCGCCATGCCGCTCGATGGCCTTCTTGCAGAATGCCAGCCCCAATCCGTTCCCGGGGTATTCTTTTCCGTGCAGGCGCTTAAACACCCTGAAGATGCGGTCTTGAAATGCCGGATCTATTCCGGGACCATTGTCTTGTACGGAAAATACCCAATCGGGATCCGCCCGCTTGCAGGAAATGTGAACGCGCGGAGAAGGCGTGTCGCAGAACTCGACGGCATTTCTGATCAGATGATGCAGGACCATGGCCAGTATTCCGAAGTCTCCCATGACCGCCGGCAAATGGTCATGTGTAACGATCCCGCTCCGTTCCGTTATCTGCTTATCCGTCGAAAGCAGCGCCTGGCGAAGGACCGCTTCCATATCGGTCCGGGAGGACTCCCGTTCACCCGTACCCGTAGCCCAGTAGTCGACCACATCGGCGAGCAGCGACTGCGCGCTTGCCGCCCCCTCCTGGATGCGCTTGAGGAATTCGCCGACATCGGCATCGAGGCGGCCGTCACAGGTCTCAGCCATCAGTTGACTGAATGAGGCCACATCCCTGAGAGACTCGCGCAGGTTGTGCGCCGCCATCGAGACGAACTCTTCAAAGTCTGCGTTCGCCCGATCCAACTGCTTCTGGACCTCGAGGCATCGGCGCGTTTCCGCGTCGAGCGCCGAGCGCATGTGCTTGACGTCATCTTCTTCGCGGTTTTGGCCGGACTTGCCCATTTCAGTCCACGCGCCGCGGTCCGCGCTCTGGGCGGTGATTGGGAATTGTGAACTTGAACGTAGCTCCGCGCCCGGTTTCGGATTCCACCCAGATGCGCCCACCCATGCGCTCGACAATCTTCTTACAAAGCGCCAGGCCGATGCCGGTGCCGGGAATCTCTCTTCCATGCAAGCGTTTGAACATGCCGAACACCCGGCCCACGTCTCGCGGATCGATGCCGATTCCGTTGTCCCGCACCGCAAACAGCCATCCTTCCGCGTTTCGCTCGGCTGAGACGTGGATCTGCGGGGCTTCCTCGCCTCTATACTTGATCGAATTGGAAATGAGGTTCTGGAAAAGCTGCGTCAGCGCAACCTCCTCGGCCACCACAGTTGGCAATGGATCGGAGGTCACGATGGCGCCGCTCTCTGCGATGGCCGCCTGGAGGTTGAACAGCGCTTTGCCGAGAACAGCTCCGCAGTCGATTGAAACGAAGATGTCGTGTTCCTGCCCGTTGATCTCCCAATAGGCAAGCAGGGCCCGCAACAGAGCCTCTATTCTCAGCGCGCCCTCCACGGAATAGGCGATGAACTTGTCCGCCTCTTCGCCGAGCTTTCCCGCATACTCCCGCCCCAGGAGCTCGGTAAAGTTCACAACCATCCGTAGAGGTTCCTGCAAGTCGTGCGTAAGCGCATAGGCAAAATGCTGCAGTTCGGCATTGGTGGTCCGGAGCGCTTCCTCGGCACGCTTGCGGTCGGTTACGTCCTCAATCGCCAGAAGGATGGTCCGCGCTTGGGCGTTCGGATTGAAGATCTCGCTGGCGTTGAGCAGCATCACTTTCCGCCCGACACGCTCAAACTCGTGGGTCACTTCAAAATCCCGGAACGTAGCGTGGGCGGGGAGAAGGTTTTCCAGCAGCTCGCGCAGTTTCGGGATATTCCATTGCCTGTTGCCGAGATCGTAGATACGACGCCCCTCCGTCTGCTCCGGCGCGGCCTGGAACGTTTCGTAAAAGGTCTTGTTCGCTTTCATGACTTGCAGGTTCTGGTTCAGGATCACTAGCGGCTCCCGCACCGTCTCTACAATAGCTTCGGCGAAATCAAGACCGCGCTTTGCGGCATCGATATCGATGAACATCAACACAGCGCCATCGGTTTTGCCATCCGGTCCCACGGATGGGAGAATGCGTAGAGAATACCAGCGGCCGTGAGCGTCACGGATATCGCGCGGTTTCCGATCGCCGCCCTCCATCGCATCCAACAGCAAGCGCCGCAGGTCGGGGAGTTCCATTTGAGGCTGAAGATCCGTTATCGAACGCCCGACGTCGGAGGCGATCAGATTCAACATCGGTTCAATGGCGCGCGTGAAGCGGCGAATGCGGAGATCCCGGCCAACCATCACAAGCGGTATGCTGATGCTTTCGAGAAGATTGGTCAGATCCCGGTTGACCTGGCTGAATTCCACATTGCTGATCTTCAGTTCCTCGTTCAGCGTGTTCAATTCTTCGTTGGCCGATTCCAGCTCTTCTTGCGCGGTTTCCAGCTCCTCGTTGCCCGCCTGCGCCTCTTCGTTCGCGGCTCTAAGCTCCTCCAGAGTGGTGGCCTTGTCGTCGACGATCGATTGCAGATACTCCTTGGATGCAGCCAGCTCGCGGCGCAGCCTGGCGCTCCCCCGGTTGTCGCGTGCCGAGGGCTTGTGCTCGGCCGCCAGGCCACCGCTCCGCTCGGCGTCCTCGAACAGGACCAGGAAATAGCGTTCCTTGGAAGAGGACGAGCCCGTGAACGGGATCACTTTGATTGCGACCTCTATCAAGTGACCACTGCCTTCGATCCGAAACCCGTCTTCTCTGGCTATGGCGTTCGTTTGCCTGGCGGACTTGATCGCCTTACCCAGGCCTGCAATCAATCCTTCGCGCGCCATTTTCAGAAGGTTATGGGCCGGCTCACCCGGCGAAAGCTCGAGGTACGGAGCGGTGTGGCCCCGGACCTGAACGATATTCATATCGTCGTCAATGATGGCGCCGGGAGGACCATGTTCCGCCAGCACCAACCGGTCGGCCGCTCTCTGCACGTCTGGCCCCGCCCCGCCCTCGACAATTCTTCGCCGGAGATCGACGCGGCCTTCGGCGCGGCGTTCTTCGCTCAGGCGTGGCGCAGGCAGACTCGCTGGCGGTCGCATGCAATAGATCTTGTGAGTCTTATCCACTTGATGAAACGACTCGGAAAGCGTGCCGATGCTTTCCGAGGGGCCAAGCACCAGAAAGCCCGTCGGCTTGAGCGCGTAGTGCAGGATCGACAACACTTTGCGCTGCAATACGGCTCCCAGGTAGATCAGCACGTTACAGCAACTGATGAGGTCCAGCTTCGAGAAAGGCGGGTCCTGCGCCACGTTGTGCCTGGCGAAAACGCACACCTCACGGATGTTCTTCGCGATCTGGTGCCCGCGTTCCGTTCTGGTGAAAAACCGCGCCAATCGCTGCGGCGAGACCGGGGCCAACGCGGCCGCCGTGTATATGCCGGCGCGAGCTTTTTCGATCGCCGTCTCGCTGATATCGGTGGCGAAAATCTCGAACGGAACGCTCAGTTTCGCGTCTTTCAGGAATTCCATCAAGCAGATGGCGATCGAATAAGCCTCCTCGCCCGTGGCGCACCCAGGCACCCAGATCCGGATCGGGTCCTCGGGCCCTCTGTTCTCAACCAGCGCGGGGAACACCGTCTTTTTCAGTTCCTCTAAGACTGCTGGTTCCCGAAAAAATGCGGTGACGGTGATAAAACAGTTCTCGCACAACGCATGTACTTCCTCGCGGCTCTGCTCGAGATCCCGCCGGTAGTCTTCCAGCGTTGCGAATCCGCGGAGAGCCATGCGCCGCTTGATGCGCCGCTGGAGGGTGCTGTGCTTGTAGTGCGTGAAGTCCACTCCGGTGGCGCTCCGCACCAGCCGGAGTATCTTGGCCAGTTCCGCATCCAGCGGCGGCCCAGCCGCCTTCCGAAGCTCGATGGGAGCATGAGAATCGTGCGCGAGGGCCGCCAGTTGACGCGCGATTCCGGCCGGCGGGAGGACAAAATCCACCGCGCCGGCGGCGATCGCGCTTCCCGGCATGCCGTCGAACTTCGCGGTCCGCTTTTCCTGGGCGAACGTGATCCCGCCGGCGGCCTTGATCGCCTGGAGTCCCAGTGTCCCATCCGATGCGGTTCCCGATAGAACGACGCCGAGCGATTTGCTGCCGCGGTCTGCCGCCAAGGCGCGGAGAAAAGAGTCGATCGGCATGTTGCGGCCATTGTCCGGACGGGGCGGGGTAAGAAGGACTCCATCGGAAAGTCCCAAATTGGATCGCGGCGGAATCACGTAAACATGATTGGCCTCGGCGCGAGTTTCACCCTTCACTTCGGAGACGGGCATCTTACTTGCTTTGGAGAGCAGTTCGGTTAAATGGCTCTCGTGCTTCGGATCGAGGTGCTGAATCAGGACGAATGCCAAGCCGGTATCGCCGGGCAGATTGCTGAGTAGCTCAGTGAATGCCTCTAATCCGCCGGCGGAGGCTCCTACGCCAACAATGACGGGGGAACTGCCTTCGGCGCGTTCCTCGGGCGTAGGCCGCGCGAGTGCCACCGTGGAACTGGGCGAGTCAGGCGCACGCGGAGAACGCGCGACCCCGCTCGACCGATGACCGCCGGTCTTGTTTGCCACAGCCCCCATTTCCTTTCTCGCCATTGCGAACAGGCACACCCCTACAACGGATCTCGCGAAGAGCGTAGCACGCGCTGTGCCAATCTCGCACCGCTATCCGGACTGGCCCCTGATCCTCGCGGTTGACGGAACCAACTGACTGAATTGTAACCCCTTGCCAACCTCGCAAGGAGGCCCGACAAGCGTCCAACCGCCGTCATCCGGCTCTGTGACTCGCGAGCAGATCCTTGATGATTTTGCCGATTTCCATGAATTGATCCAGTCCGGAAGGCTTGGTGATGAACTGCGAAACGCCGAGTTCCTTGAGCAGAGCCTCGTCCCGCCGGGACTGGGAAGAACTCCACACGCACACGGGAACGCCGCCGAGGTGTGAGGCGCTGTGAATCTCGCGCAAGATGTCTTCGCCGGTATATTTGGACAGGTTCAAGTCCAGCAGGATCAGGTCTGGAATTGCCGCATCCGTATAGGCTCCCTGCCTGCGGATGAAAGCGAGGGCCTCGCTTCCGTTGAGCAAGTGAACCAGGTCGAATCGGAGATCTTGCCGATTCAGCGCCCGCTCCAGAAGAAAGACATCGGAGCTGTTGTCTTCAATGACAACGATTCGGGCGGCGTGAATAACCGAAGTGTTCAAGTTCACTCCCATCGGCCAACCATTGCCGGCCCCTCTTCATCATTCCACAGTTAATGGTGGCGCCGTTGGCGGCGACACCTGCCGGGCCCTTACAACGTACCGGTTGGGCGCGGCTCCGATATAGTAAAACGGATAGCAAGTCACCAACGTAAGCACGTTATCGGATGAGGGAGCGAGTACCCCTACATCGTCCGGCTCGACGACGGCGAGCGACTCGACCTCGTATTTGAAATCGCCGCTCAACGTTGAGAATTGAATCTCGTCCCCTGTCCGCAAATCTCTTAGTCCGCGAAAGAACGTGTCGCGGTGACCCGCCACCCCGACATTTCCGGCTTGCCCCGGCAGAGCCGTCGCCGGAATGTGGCCTATGGCGAGCCGTAAGGTTCTTGGGCCGATGCCTTCGCGCACCATGGCGGACAAATGCAGTCTTGGGACCGAGAGCCGTCCAATGAGCGCAGTTGGAGACGGCAGCCTCGGCGACGACGCGGATTTCCGGGACGCGCGCACGACGCTGCCAATCGGCGCGATGTGATCGTTAGGCGCGGCGACGGCAACGGCGCTGCGGTCCGCCGTCCGGTCGAATTCCCGGCTTTCATAGGCTTGGTACAGGACCCGCTCAAGATACGCATAACTGTAGATCCCGAGGCAAGCGATCGCGAGAGTTAAGAAGAAGTATCGAGCCACGGTCCGAGGGGCTGTCTTCGGGATGATAATACGAAGCGTCATAGTCCCCGCTTCTGGCTTGCCTCGCCATCCGCAACGGAACGTCTATCCGGAAGAAAGTAGCTCGTACGCGTGTGTATTACCAGGTTGTGCCCGCTGGGCGTCGACGCGGTCACTTTAATTTTCCGCAGCGAACCCCGCTCGCCGGATCGAACCGGAACGTAGCCGATTGTGTACCGGGTACGAATGTCGCTGGCGATCTGCCGGCAGACGCCGACGACTTCGGAGAGGTGCTCGGGGAAGAAGGCCTCTCCGCCGCTCACTCGGGCTAGCCGCTGAAGCAGCCCCGGGTTCCGGTCCTCATCGTTCTCATCAAAAATCCCAATCGTGTAAATCGTCGCGCGGGATTCTCGAACCATGCGCGCGACCTCTTCGGACTTATGGGTGCTACTGTTGTCGCCTCCGTCGCTGACCAGCAGCAGGGCTTTCCTCTCGCACTTGCCCTTCTCGAGGTGATCGAGAGAGAAAAGAACCGCGTCGTAGAGAGCCGTCCGGCCCGCGGGCACTTTCCACGATAGCGCTTTGAGAAGTTGGTCGATGTCGGCCGTGAACGGAACGTCGTCGGGCAGGCCGATGCTGACGCTATCGCCAAAGTTCACGACGAACAGTTCGTCGTTTCGATTGCTCGCCCGAGCAAACGCCAGTGCTGCCGTAACTACATCCCGGTACTTCGGCCGCATACTCCTGCTGGTGTCGAGTACCAGGCCCACAGTAACGGGTACATCGTCGCTGCCAAACTGTGTTATTTTCTGAAGCTTCCCGTCTTCATACACGCGGAAGTTTTCCCTGTTGAGGTTCGAGATGTGCTCGCCAGACGCGTCTTTGACGCTTACATCCAGAAGCACGAGCTCCGCGGTCGCGGTAAGCTTGAACGGCCGATCGGCCTCGACCGCGGACGCCTGCGCAGGGAACGTCTGCACGGCTATCGCCAGCCCGAGGATGAGAATGTCTATTGGCACTGTTCCCCCGCGCCGTGGTCTGCATTAAAACGACCACGGCGGGATTGCAGGCGCCGTGCTGTTAGGCCTTGCAAGGACGCCTGGTGCGAAATCCAAGAGCGGCAAAAAGGGCCAGAGACACGAGTCCTACCAAGCCGAGTAGCGGCATGGTGCTGGCGGTATGGGGCAACGTTTCCGGCGCCGGCTGCACTGGCGCGGGTGTTTCGGCCTCAACTGTGGCAGCAGCCTGAACCGGCTCGGGAGCCTGCTCGGGCGTTGATGCTGCCAATTCGTTGGCCTTGCCGCTTTCGTCCACAATGACGAGCGGCGCCGTCTTCAGATCGTCTACCGCAACTGTTTCCATTACGATTGCAGGGACTGGGGTCTTTACGAAGGCGGCGATCTCCGCGGCCTTTTGTTTCGGGTATGCGAACTCCTGCCCGAAATTGTCGCCCGGGTAGAACCACGCACGAAGGGCTGCGGGCTGGCCTGCGGGGACTTCCCAGTACTTGAAGACCGTTTTCCCGGTCGGCTGCAGGCGATAGTTCGGTATCGCCAGGATCGTGGTGATGACGTGCTGCTCATCCTTATCGAAGATCCGGACGATGTGCCGGTCTGCGAGTGAGTCGACCAGCACCATAACATATTCGCCAGGTTGCAGCGTTACTGTGTGGTCCGGTGTGCAGCAGGACGGCACTTCCAGCGGCTCATTGACGGTCATGATAGTTTTCTTGTTCCAGGTATCCGCCTGGAGGCTTGGTAGCAGCGCAAAGCCGATACAACCGGCGAAGGCTGCGAATGCAATACTTCGGAAATGTTTCATATGGGTCATCGATCTCCTTTTCGATTCGCGTTGTCTATAGGCAGATTGGGCACCAAAGCGTAAAGCGTCCGAAATCCAGCCTTCAATAAGGGATTTAGCGCAAATTCATGCAATTGCTGCCGCCGGTTATGCAGGATCTGCTGTGAATCACAATGCAATAGCGGCGTGGAGTTACACCGGGATTTGGAGGAGACTTGCAGTTAGCTACCGTGGGCTATCCCGCATTTTCCGACTATCGCACCCGGCGAACTGAAGTTCGCCGCGGCACGCTGAAGCGCGCGCCACGGACACTGGATAGGGGACAGGGATGCTTCGCGGTCCGCGAGATGAAGAGGTACTTAGCATTTCGCCCGGTAATTTCATCACGCGCGATGCGGCGGTGAAGGTTCTTCCCAACACACTCGATACCGCCGACCGCACGTACGGCACTCGTACTGGCCGTGCGAGGGCCACATTGGTTTTGTGTGCATCAGCCTGCACCAGAGTCTCGCGATTCGCCTTTGAGCCGGTTTCATCGATTTCTATTCCTTATCCGTTTACATGATTTCTAAAGACGGGTGGCCGCGTGGCTTTCGCGCTCGGATTCCTTCTGCGCGCGCGACCACTCGTCGGCCTGTTTTTCGGCCTCCGCGTGCGCCACTCCATACCGCTCCTGAATTCGTCCGACCAATTGATCCTTCTTGCCGGCGATCGTTTCCCAGTCATTATCGGTGAGTTTTCCCCAACGTTCGCGGGCAGAACCGGTGAGCCGCTTCCACCTGCCTTCGATTTGGTCCCAATTCATTCTTCTCTCCTAGTTGTTCCGGTGTAACCTGTGGCACGTTTGCCGCCGTTTGACTTCGAGAGGTTGATGGGGCGGGCCTGCCGCGACGGCCCTGTATCGTCTCTTCGCCCAGCTAAATTGTGCACTCACAAGGGCAAATCCTGCACCTACACGTGTGCTCGTCCCCGTATCTGCACGTCGCAGCGGTCTTTGGCGCTTGGCCAGATTCGTGCACGGATAGAAACACGACACTCTCAAAGGGAGGAACACTAAATGGCGAGAAATACATCGGTCATTGGAATCTACCAGGATCGAACAACCGTTTCGGATGCAATCGACATCCTGCATAAAACCGGATATCGGGCGGCGGACATCTCGGTTCTGTCGTCTGACAGCCAAGGCGCGAAGGATTTCGCGCACGAGAAACACACCAAGGCGCTGCAGGGAGCGGCGACCGGAGCGGCAGCGGGTGCGGTGATTGGCGCCGCATTGGCCTGGTGCGTTTGCATTCAAACGGTGACCATCACGGGTTTAGAGCCGCTGGTCGCGGCTGGGCCGGTGCTGGCTGCTCTGGCTGGTGCCGGCGCCGGCGGTGCGCTGGGCTGGATCGTGGGATTGCTGGCGGGCCTAGGCCTGCCCGTATATGTCGCCAAGCGGTACGCGGGCAGAATCAGGCTTGGCGGCATTCTCCTCTCCGTTCACTGCGACAATCAGGATTGGTCTAACCGGGCGAAGAAAACTCTAAAAGACACCGGCGCCCGGAATATCTCCTCTGTCTCGGAAGCAGCCGCGGACTACGGGGCGACGGATAAGCGGACGCACAGTGTGGCCGCGGCCGTTATGGATCGTAGCGAAGTGCCTGCCCCACGGACCATAGAATACGTCGCTCGCGAAACAAAGGAATAGGGTGCCACGCCATGACGGAATGTGTCGGATCTTTAAGTTCGGCAAGGCCGGTGCAGCAGGCGCGGTGGAGCATCGTTGCAATGCACTGGCCGTCTGCGTGCATACCCGATAGCGACAGTTAATGGAGACGATCACTATGCAAATCCTTCGAGCTACAAGTACCGCTGCCCTCATCGTGCTTTTCGGGGCGATAGTCCCGGCGTACGCGCAAGAGAAGCACCCGGAGGAGCAGCAGCACGCACAAAGCGCGCAGCAGCCCAAGCAGCAGCAAGCGCAGCCGCGGCAACAACAACCGAAGCAGCAGGAACCGAAGCCGCAGGCGCAGACCCGGCAACCACAACCGAAGCAGCAGCAGGCCCAGACCCGGCAACAGCAACCGAAGCAGCAGGAGCCGAAGCCGCAGGCCCAGACCAGGCAACAACAACCGAAGCAACAGCACGCCCAGACTAAGGAGCCGGCACCGAAGCAACAGCACGCCCAGACTAAGGAACCGGCGCCGAAGCAACAGCACGCCCAGACTAAGGAACCGGCGCCGAAGCA
>Ga0181518_10000182_pt1 | contig 72071 bp, 61 predicted proteins | sample PEATcosm2014_Bin_28_FD_119751 | JGI IMG/M metagenome (GOLD analysis project Ga0181518, IMG submission 119751) | Peatland microbial communities from MTU Mesocosm Facility, Houghton, MI, USA - PEATcosm2014_Bin01_60_metaG | ecosystem: Environmental > Terrestrial > Soil > Wetlands > Peat | place...
CTCTGCTCCCTTCGGACCCCTCGTCACCGAGACGCCCTGAGCATCGGCTCCTGAACTTCAACGACCAAAGCTCAGAGAGGAATCACACCTCCTAACTGCCGAGACTGCCTGGCGTACACGCGAGGGAGGGGCGCCGAAGCGCCCCTCCCTTAGTCCTTCTTCATGCTCGGCCATCCTGTGAAACAACCGCAGGATAGCGGACTATTTATTAGCCAGCGTCCAACGCAGCTTGTGCCGCTGTGATTTGGCTAGCCGGAACTGCATCGGGGCCACCGAGCACCTGGATCGTGGTCGTAAGACCATCGCCCAAGCCATTCGGAGCTGTGCCTGCCGTCGTCAGCGCGGCGGTGGTGTAAGTCCCGATGGTCGTTGTCGGACTCTCCGTAAGGAGGATCGCCGACCCGGTCAACAAGGCAGCAGCGGCCGGACCGTGCGCTGACAGCGGAGCTGCAGCGAGGGCGTCAGACCAGTAGGCACCCTGGGCAAGGAACACCGTCGACTGCGGCCAGCTGAGGACGGTTCCCTCGAAGGAAGCGAGGTCCGCCGCCGTCTGGGTGTAGTCGGCCCCAGCAATTCTCACCACCGAGATCGGTGTCAAAGTGCCGTTCACCGAAACGTCGAGCGCCTGGATACCAGTCACAACCGCGTTCGGGAGCGCCAACTCACCGCCGAGGGCGATGACCTGGTTGAAGCCGAGCGTGGTGAGCTCCGTCGATGCGACCGCACTCAACGTCGCGCCGGTGTTGAGGACAACGGGAATGTGGTACTTGTAAGCGATTCCCGCCGCAGTGACCGAGTCCTGCCAGTCGGTGGTCTCGACAACAATCGCCGTGCCATTCACCGCTGTCGGCGCAGTCGCTGTCGCGTTGCCGGTCGTCTGGTTGTAGGAACTGGCCGCCGCGTACGCGCTCGACAGGGACGGGAGCAAGCTCTTGCCACCCTCGCCCGCAGTGATGTAATTGTCGATCGCAGCTGCGGTGTTGTCCGCGTTCTCTCCCGAGATGCCGCTATAGACGACGAGGTCCGAGCCGGTCTCGGCTAGGCCGCCACAGGTCCACGCAGGAGTGGCCTGAAGGGTTGCGATTTCCGCCGCTGTGAAGGCATCAACTCCTCCGACCACGTAGACACGCGCGACGCCTGCGTACTTCAGGGCAGCGAGCGTTGCGGGGTCGATTGCGCCAGTGCTCGAGATCGGGGTGATCATCACACCAGTCCCGAGCTCACCTTCAAGGTAGGCCGCCGAAAGTGCATCGGACGGATCGAAGGCGGTCGACAGGATCGCGTTGCCGTTGTCGAGGCATTCCGGCACGTTGGTCGAACTCACGTAGACCTCAGCGTCCTGGAACTCAGCAGCGGCTGTTTGCGTTGCCGACGTCCCGGCGATCGCGCTAGGCGTCGTTCCGACCGAGTAGATCTCCTCAGTAGCAATCTGCGTGTTTGAGCAGACCGCGGTGTACCCAGCGACGAGGTTTGCTGGTGCCACTGCCGCAGCGCCTACCTCGACTCCGACGTTAACCACGCCGGCGTTGTCGCCGTCGACGTGCAGGCCGGTGATCGTGAAGGTGAGGGGTTCCGTCGATGTGGTGCCGGTGACGAAGAAGCCGAGCTCGTCAGCCTCGATGAAGCCCGTGAAGTTGCTGCTCGAGGTGGCGCCAGCGGTGTGTCCCGTGTCCGCCGCTGGAAATCCTGAAGGCAAGCTGGCCGCCTCAAAGATCTCCGGGTCAAGGACGGTAACTCCCGATGCGGCACCGTCGGACTGCGTCACCGTTGGCTCGCCACCTGAGACGTTGAAGTTCTCAACAGCGTCCGCCGAGCTGTCGATGGCCAAGCACACTGGCACGACATCAGATGCGGCCTGCTGAGCCGCGGTGCTCGCGGAGTCTTCAGCCTGGTAGGTGTCCGGAATCGTGACCGTAACGGTCCCGAGTGCGTTGTTCAGCGAGCCCGTTGCGACGGCTACCGGCGTCGACGAGATGGTCGCCGTCGGGGTAATCGTAACGCTGGCCGAGGCGGGCTCAATTCCGGTGTCTGTACTCGTCGCGACCGTGAAGCTGGTCGCCGCGATAGTGCCCGCTGCCAGCGGGTTCGTGAAGCCATCAATGGTGACCGACGTCACGGTGGATACGGCAACGGCACAGGTTCCTCCGCTGTTTGCAAGCGTGAGGGTCGCAGCCGAGCCAGCTGTGACTTCGGTCGCGCTGCAGTCAGAGAAGTTGCTGTTCAGGGTGAGCGTCGCCCCGGTTGCGGGCAAGGTAAACCCAGCGGGGAACGTCACGGTGATTGTGCCGGCCGCAGCGAGCGCTGTGGTCGGGGTGAAGGCGACCGTCCAGTTCACACCGCTGGAGGCAGCCGCCGCGTACGAAGTCGATGTGAAGGAGACGTTCGAAACCGACGTTGCGGCTGACGCGACCCCCTCACCGACAAGTGCTACAGCGCCGAGACAAGTGATGCCCGCAAGGGCTGCCACTCCCCATCGGCGAAGTGCTTTGAACCTGTTCATTCGCCCTCCTTGGGCACTCTAAGCCTGAACTTACGTCAGGATCTCTTTCTACGGACACCGCCATGTTGTCGGCGTCGCGCGTCACTGTCCCGAAGGGGGACGTGCCGACTCTAACATCCGTGCCTGGTCAATGCGAGAATTCACAAGCTCTCGGTCCTGGTAGACGCGGTTGTCTTAGCGCAGGTCATCTTAGCCCGCGCACTTGCTTCCAGGGGTTTCCCTAACAGTTCGATAACTGATCTTCTCAGTTCGATGACATTGCGTATCCGGGGCCAGCGACGGTTGCCCTCGGCACGGCCGCACAGGGACAATCATGGTGCGACCCCACGACCTGCGTGTGAGCACGATCTCATAGCTCAGCGGTCCTTTTTTGGGCGGCCGGCGGTCGAACTCCACCCGCTTTGACCGTGTCGTTCCGCCACCGCGCGAAAGGACCGAGGGGCTCAGGTGCAGGGTGTGCCTTGACGCAGTCGACGGCCACAGGTGCTCCAGACTACTGGCGAGCATTGCGCGGGCTGAGCTGGGACGAGGACCTGCTCGACGCGAAAACCACGGTTTCGGAGGGGCAACGCTTCGCAGGGCCGACGGCGAAGATCCACGCGTCGAATCGTCCGACCGCGCGCCGGCGAAGAGGCGATCGTCATTCCGTTGGGATCGGCACCAACACCCACACGCCCAATCCTCGGGGCTCGCCAGCACCGACAAAACTTTGAATCCAAGGGGTGTCCGCCGCGACGCCGGAGGCGCATTGCTCCGAAGCCCGTGAGCCTCTTCGCCACACCAAGACACTCCTGTCGTCTCTTGATATGTGCCACAGAAGTCCCTGCAGATTGCAGGGGGCCAATGCATCGTCAGGTTGCGCGTCCAATCGGCGCCCGCATCGCGACAAATCCCGAGGTGCGACCCATGGCCCAGGTGCAAGTCGCACCGAAGAGGAACCGTGTCGTCGCACTCGTCGTGAGACTCCTAGACCACGGCGAACGTGAAGGCGACCGCTAGGCCCGTGCTGGAGACGATCCGTGCGGCATCGAGGCGCGGGACCCCGACGCGAATCCCTGCTTGGTCCGTGATACCAAGAACACAACGAGCGAGCTTCTCTTCTACGAGCTCTTCGCCGCAGACGCGGTGTTCGAAACACCTCGACATTTCGGCCCAGGCACGTGAATGCTTCATGGAACTCGAGTGGTTTCTCACTGTTCACATCGAGGTGGACCGCGTGAGTTCCAATGAGGACACGGGACTCAGACGCGAAGCTTCCTCATGCTGGCCCGGTCGCCAATAACCTTTGCGCAAGAGGTGACGGACCGACACGTGACGAGGGCCATGACCGCGCCTGGGTTCGCCGCCACCTTGCGACGGCTAGGCGGGGTTACTTTATGGTGTAGCGCGAAACTGTCAGAGCCTTATCGTCCACGTCAAAAGAGCGATGTGCTCGAGCACGGTGACACATCAAGTTCCTGAGAAAGCAGGTTGACGCGTACGAGGAATGGGCGAAGCGCCATGGGGGCCGACAGACGAATGGGAGGTTTGGCATGAAGGACCAACGACGACAACTTCCCCAAAGTGCGAGTGCAATCGCAGCTCTCATTCGTGTCGCCTCGTTTCCCTTCTACCGTCTGTCGCGCCTCCGAGTGATGCACGCCACGACAGGTCGAAACGCGACGTTGAGTCACGCGGGAAACAAGCATGCATTCTTTCGCGTCTCCTGTGTTGTTCTCTCGGGCGCGCTCATGTCACTGTCCGTGCTCGTGGGATCGATCGCGCTCACCTCCGGTCCGGCTGGAGCCACGCCGTCGATTACATGTACCTGGCACCCGTCCGACCCGATTTCCGGCGTCTATGACATCTCCGACAACGACAACTGGACGGCATCCGGGGGTGTCTGTGGGTCGGGAACCGGACAGGGCACCGCCGCACTCTCCGGTACCGAGCTCATCTTTCCCGAATCGGAAGCAGGATCGGGGCTTCCCACCCTCGATTCGTCGCTCTCTGTCGACGACCTCGTCTTCACCGGTTCGACGAGCGGAGTCACCTTTGCCCTCATGACGAGCTCCTCGAGCAACGTCCTCACCGTCGACCCGGTGAACAATGGTGGCGTCGGCATCACGGATAGCAATACGGGGGCCACCGTTGACATTGAGGCTGACCTCGCACTCGGCGAGAACCAGACCTTCAGCGTCACCGCTGGCGATGCGACTCTGGAGGTTAACGGAGTGGTCAGCGGCGGCGAGACACTCACCACTGCGGGACCGGGGGGGGTCATCCTCAGCGCGGTGAATACCTACAGCGGCGCAACGACGGTGAGCTCCGGCACGCTCGTCGTAACCGACTCCGTGGCTGATAGCGCGGTCACTGTCGCGGATGGCGCCACCCTCGAGGGCACAGGCGTCGTCGCCAGTCTCACGGCCAACAGCAGTTCAACGGTCGCGCCCGGCTCGAGCTCGACGCACCTCGGTACGCTCTCCTCGGCCGATGGGGCGACTTTGACCGACTCGGTCTTCGACGTCGCGCTCGGAGGGACGTCAACGGGAAACTTCTCCCAGCTCGACGTCACCGCAGGATCGATCAACGTGACCGGTGCCACACTCAGTCTTTCGTTCTCCGGCTTCACCCCGTCGCGAGGCCAGACCTTCGACATTCTTGAGAACGGCGCAAACGAAGCGATCACCGGTGTCTTCGCTGGACTCGCGCAAGGTGAAACATTTGCTGTGGATGGGCAGACATTCGAAATCTCCTACCTCGGAGGCACAGGCCACGACGTCGTGCTCACAGACGAGGGCTCCGGCAGCGCGCCCACCGTCGTCACCGGCGTAGCAAGTTCGGTGACCTCGGATTCCGCCACGCTCAACGGGACGGTCAACCCGAACGACCCGAATGACACATTGGACACGAGGTACTACTTCGAGTACGGCACGAACCTCGATTACAACTCTGGTGAAACCGCGACGACGTATGTCGGTTATGGGACGAGTGCGCTCGCCGCGGCGGCCGCTGTCACCGGGCTCAGCTCCGACACGATCTATTACTTTCAGCTTGTCGGCACGAACACCGAGGGCACGACCTACGGAGGAGCTGGCACCTTCACCACCTCGGTCAGCTACGGGTCCGCGCCCACAGTCGCGACCGGAGCAGCGAGCTCGGTGACCTCGAGTTCCGCCACGCTCAACGGGACGGTCGACCCCAACGACCCGGACAATTTATTGGATACGACGTATTACTTCGAATACGGCACGAACCTCGCCTACAGCTCGGGTGACACAACAGTGACGTCTGCCGGATATGGGACGACAGCGGTTGGCGCGGCGGCTGCCATCACTGGACTCAGCCCGGACACCACGTATGACTTTCAGCTCGTTGGCTCGAATGCCTATGGCACGACCGTCGGGGGAAACGGCACCTTCACGACGTCAGTGGCAGTTGCAAAGACGACGACGACCCTCAAGTTGCGCAGGGCCAAAGTGGACTATGGAAAAGAGACCGAAGAGCGCTTGAATGTCAAGGTTTCGGCGCAGTCCGGAGTCTTGTCTCCGACCGGTCAGGTCTCGATGAAAGAGGCGAGCAAGACGCTGTGTGTCATCACGCTTTCCTCAAGAAGTGGTTCGTGCGTGTTGTCTGCGAAGCAGCTCAAAGTCGGCACCTACGACATCGTTGCTTCTTATGGCGGCGCCACAAACTTCGTCGCCTCAAACTCCGGCTCGGTGACCCTTAGCGTCATCAAGCCATGAGGTGATTCGACGTCGCTTTCCGAATTGGAGCTGATCGGCAACCGGTGTCGCGATCTGCTGTTCTCCATAACGAGCTGACGATTCGATGGCACAGTCCGGGAAAACGATTGTGCAGGCCGCTCATTGTCTCGCAGTAGAAGGCTTCCATCGAAGGCGAGCCTGGCTCTTATCGCCAGGATCGAGGCGCACTTGGCGGATCGCATCTTTTGCACTCCGCGACCTGTCTGCTGGGTGTGAACAATTGGACGATAAAACAATCAGAAGAACAGTAAGCAGGGTGGTGGGGACGAAAGGACCGCGTTTCGCTACCCAGTGCAAATCTGCCGATTTGCGTGCAATCGGCGCCGATCAGTACTTGAGGCCGTCATCGCCAGAAACACTCCGTCGTCGTTCGGCTCGTCGAGGACCATGTAGTCGATGGACGCCGTCGTCTCTTCCTACAGATGGCGACGCTCCGCGAACGCCCACTCGTCGTGCAGATCGACGAGAACCGCGGTGACGAGGTGGAGCACCGAGGGATCGTCCGGGGAGACGCCAACGACATCTGTGCAGCGTTTGATCTTCGAGCTCGTGCGACCCAAAGGAGTGGTCGATCAGATCTTCCTCCCGTGCGCGATCGGGACGAGGAGAAGGCAAGCAGACGGGCATTGGCGTCTTTGAAGAGGTCGGAAACGTCGGGGAACGTGAGGCTGTTGGTTTCCCAAAGTGCTCCGTCGAGCGACGTGAGACGCCATCTTGATGACTTGGTGGCGGGTCTTGGCTGTATTCTGACGTCGTCTTTCGACAGAATGCCTGCGCCGACCTTGGCGCGTCGCATCGAATGGCGGTTTTGCGCCCTAATTCGCATCCCAATGACGAGAAGTCCCTTATATGTCACCTCCCAGCAGGATTCGGATCCAGTCGGTGCTCTACCTCACGCCGCCTTCGGTGTTGCAGCGATTCCTTCGGGGCATCTGTCAAGCGGCGAGGTTGCTCCTCTTTGATCAAAGCAGCTGTAATGTCGCAGTCTTTCTTGGTGACTGCTCGCCACAACCGGTGCTCGGCACAGAGGACATCGAACCTATCCGCTCCTTGCTCCTCGAAGCGGGATGTCGGTCCTTTGACTATGACTTTTTCAATGAGAACCTCGGACACTGTGGCGGTCATAACCGGCTCCTTCGAGATCGCTCCGGGTCGGACTACGTACTCATCGTGAACCCCGACACCTGCGTTAGCCCGCACGTTCTCGTTGAGCTCCTCTCACCAATGGCCGATGAAAAAATCGGCATCACTGAGGCGCGCCAAATTCCCCTCGAGCACCAAAAGTCCTACGACAGGGCCACCGGTGACACGAGCTGGGCATCAGGGGCTTGCTCTCTCGTGCGGGCAGAGCTCTACGACCACGTCGGGCTCTACGACGATGCCGCGTTCTTCATGTACTGCGACGACGTCGACTTCTCCTGGCGCGCCCGACTCGGCGGTTATCGAGTCGTGCACCAGCCCTCCGCCGTCGTCTTCCACGACAAGCACCTTTCCGGGCACGGCGCCTATCTTCCGAGTGAAGCTGAGAAGTACTACTCAGCGCTCGCGTCGCTCTTTATTGCCACTAAGTACTCAAGACCCGACATCGTCACGCAGCGCCTCGCCGACCTCGATCGCTCCCCCGAAGCGATCCACGAACGTGCCGCGGCCGAGTACCGCCTTCACGTAGCGAACGGCACCCTCCCAACCCCGATCGATAAAGACGGGTCCGTGGCGCAGTTCCAGACGTATGCCTATGCGAATCTGCGGTTTGACTACGTTGTCTGAGGACACGCCGGCGGGCCGCTATCGCTTTGGGTACGTAGAGGAGTCGCCGTATGGGCACGCGGTCGCGCTCGTTGCAGCCCATGCGAAGCGTCCGGGCGAAGTCGTCCTCGACATCGGTTGTGGATACGGGGCTATCGCGGAGCCGCTTCGTGAACGCGGCTTTACCTACGTCGGCCTCGATCTCGAGCCCGCGGGCCTAGATGATCTTGAGCAACGCGGGTTCGAGGTCGCTCGACTCGACCTTCGAGACGCACGGTCGCTTCGAGGTGTGCTCGAGGGCGTACTCGCGAAAAGGAGCCTCGGTGCGCTCACCGCGCTCGACATCATCGAGCACCTCACGAACGGAGCAGAGGTACTGGCAGAGCTCCGTGACTTTTGCGCTGCACAGGGCCAAGCCGTGCTCGTCGTATCCATCCCGAACGTCGCTCATATCGATCTCGGAGCAAAGCTCCTCTTGGGCCGGTGGGACGTCACTCCAACCGGTTTGCTTGATGAGACTCACGTCGCGCTCTATTCGCCGTTCCGCATCGAATCGACGTTCCTCGCGACAGGCTGGTCAGAAGTCAGCCGCGCGGACTTCGAACTCGCCCTGAGTGACCAACACTTTCCCGCCGACGCAGCGCCGCTGCGAGGCGAGACACCGCTCGGTGATTTTCTCCGCCGCGTCCGCTCCAACGCGGCGCCGGCAATTACGACGAACCAGTTCGTCCGCGCGTACGTCCCGCTTGCCCGAGGCGACGAGGAGCAGGTCGTGCCCGTCGAACAGAGCGCACCTTTCTTGAGTGTGTTGACCCTCGTTGCCCAGTCGACTCTGGCATTGATGGACGATCTCCTCGTTGCGCTCGATGCCCAAAGTGTCCAGGACTTCGAGCTCTTGGTCCTCCCCCTTGATCTCGACGAGGCAGAAGTCGCTCGCGTCGAAGCGCTGCTTAGCGCGCACAGTGCACTGCTCACCAAGAAGTCGCGCGTCCTTGTGAGCCCCCTCTCGAGGGATCCCGCCGCGAGACAGCCTCTTCGTGGCGCCGTATTGAATGCCGGTGTCGAAGCGGCCAGAGGTCGCTACGTGACCTTCCTTGACGCAGATGTCGTCGTCTTCGGGCGATGGGTCGAAGAGTTCGCCATTCTCGTCGGGCGTGCACCGGGAACCGTCGTTCGCGCGCTCGGCGCGAGGCAGTCCTTCGCGCGATCGACGTGGCCTTCTTCGGGATTGGGCTATGAAGCAGTGTCTGGACCCGAAACGCCATGGGCCCCGCACTTCAACGCGGTTCACGAGCTCTTTGGGGACGTATCGCCACCGGGCAGCTACGCGCTGCCGAAGAGCTGCTTTACCGATCTTGGCTTGCGCTTCGACGAGCAGCTCGACACGAGTGTCGAACGCGAGCTTTTCCTCCGCGCCGCGCTGTTATATGGGGTGAATGACAGCACGAGCGAGGTCACCTCACTTCATCGCCACTGGAACGACGGCTCCGATGAATCCAGAAACGCCAGCGGGGGAAACGACGAGGGCGGCGCCGATATCGTTGCGGCGCGCCTCGATGCTGAGCCGCTGCTCCTTCCGCCTGGGAGCGTGAGCGCCATCATCGGGCTCGTCGCTGACGCAGCAGCACTGCGTGAGCAAGTCCATGGCCTCGAGAGGGAGCGGGATTGGTTCGCACGCGAGCTTCGCGAAAGTGGCGCGACGCCTCCTGCTGGGGAAGAAGTTCTCTCGCTTCGTGGCGAAATCGATGCGCTTCGCAACTCGACGAGTTGGCAGATAACGGCGCCGTTGAGGCGCGTTACGCTCGCCGTGCGCCGCTTAAGAGCGACGCTGCGCCACAACCTTTGAGAAGCACACGGGTCATGTCGACTCCGGATGGGATGTGTTCCGTTGGCGACAGAATCGTTACTTCGCGCGCCAAAACCAGAGCGCACCCCCTGGGTTCTCGAGCATCGCGGGGAGTTCGGATGCGATGACATCGCGATGGCACAGCGCGAACCAGTTGTTGAAAAAGGCAATCTTGAAGATCTCATTGAACGTCAAGAACGCGTGGAGCAGGTAGGCCTCGTTCCACGCCCTTCCTTCGTCGATCCAAACCCTCGAGTACTCAAAGGGCCAGAAGATGTCGTGCACGTGCACGATGACCCCCGGTGCAAGGACGGGGAAAACCCGGGTGATCAAAAAGTGGGCATCACTGCCCACCTTCACGACATGAGAGTTGTCGATGAACAGCACGTCATTTGCGTCGAGCTCACAAAAACGCTCCATATGAACGTCCTGCACCGGTGTCGCAATGATCTCGACGTCGTCACCAGGTCGCATCAGACTGCGCACGAGCTCGGGATGGGGCTCGATCGCCGTAAGGCGCATCGAAGAGTCCAGCCATCTCTCATTGACATCGAGCGCGAGCGCAGTGGTCCATCCGCTTCCGACCTCGAGATAACGCCGTGGTCGCGAGCGCCGGAGAAATGCCCCGAGTATGAGCGCGTCCCCGATGCCGTAGTTGAGATTGCCAGCGTGGTATCGAAATCGAGGGTCGGGCATCTGCGGGAGGTCGAGCTCACGAGCGAGCGCGCTCAGTTCGCGGAACAGCTCCAGCTGCTCTTGTGCCCGCAACGCCAGGCCTGGAAGCTCATCTGGGACGTTAAAGATCCGCTCGGCCTGGCGGATGACTTCGTCGTGATCGGGAATCGGCGAGTAGAAGTGACCGGGCCGCGCCCAATCAACGTAGCGCTGAGCGTCGGGAGTCGGTTCTCCATCCTCGCTTGCCATTCACCTGCACCTCCTACGCGATCTGTGGGCAACGAGATGAGGGTCCACGCGAAAACACAAGGACCTTCCATGCTTTGGCGAGACTTGTGGGAGCCAACGCGCGAACGTGCCCGTCACGTCTCTGCCACTTCGACGTCAAGGGTCGCGCCACAGCCGAACCACCGGACGTGTTCGTGGACAAGATCGACGACCAGAGTGTAATGACCGGCCAGTGCAGGGGCTTGCACGCTGAACAGCTGTTCGCGTCCTTCGCCGGGGTGAACGTCCGCGCTGAACTGCGTACGCGGGCCTTCCTCGAGCGGAGGGCCGCTGAGTTCAGGATTCGTGCCGACGAACCACTTCGAGGCAAGGCCGATGTTGTTGAGACCAGCGCGTAGCCATACTTCATTCCCATCGTTTCGAACAAAGACGCTGAATGAACAGACCTCTGATGGGCTAAGTCGCGCCGCATCACGCCCCTTCACGCCAACTCGATTACGGATCTCCAAAAAGGCACGATAGGCATCGTCGTGGAAGGGATGCTCGGGCCACTTTGACGCGATCGCCTCTCCCGGCCACGGGTTGCCGGGAAGGCACACGCCGCTCAGGCGTTGCAGAAGGTGCGAGCGGTCAATGGTGTTCCAGCGCAAGAGGTCCGCTTTGTTCCAGATGAACGATGAATCCTCGTCGAACGCGTCGTAGTGGCGATGCCACCCCTTGGCACGCTCGGCCGGGCTCCAGCGCTCTTGGCGCTCCCGAAGTATCTTGCGCTCGCCGTGCTCCTGGGAACGAATCGGGTAATGGCGGAGCACGAACTTGTAGGGGAACACCTTTCTCCCCTCGAACTGGGCGTCGTGGCCGCCGGACGCCGCCATCATGACTCCATTCGCTTGGGGTTTCCACGCCTTCAGCTGCAGAAAGTGCCCTGGGCTATCGCCGAATTCGCACCACGCAAATGAACTCGCGAGGTCGTACCCCGCCTTCCAGGACGCGTCGATCGGGCGAAAGTTCACGATCGTGTGGTCGATGCAGTTGTATCCCCACTGCTCGACGGCCCAGAGCGCGTCGCGCAATGAAACATCCGGCCATGGTGGTTCGCGAATCTCGTCTGCGTCGTGATGGACGATCCAATCCGCGCCGGAGCTATTTGCGAGCTCCTCGACCCGTTGAAGCAGCTTCTCGAGTTCGAAGTATTCAGATGGGCCTTTGCATGGGTAGCGCTCCATCGTGATCGTATCTTGTGCGGCGAATTGCTCGAGCACTTCGGCTGTACCATCGTTTGACCAGTTGTCGATGACATGCACTCGGATCTGATTGTGACGCAGCCTGTTGATGAGCTGCTCAACGATGTCGATCTCGTTGAACGTCGTCACGAGCGCGAGGACGTCGAAAGATGGTGGCGTCTCGCGAACTGCGGACGGGTCGAAGCGATCAAAGATCGCGACAGGGATCGCGCTCGGTTCCGGTGGAGTGTCAGCATCCCAATTCGAAAAGCGTCGTGTGAGCCCACTTCGCCGCCCTAGTCTCCGCATAGTGCGACGAGAGCGCTCGCCAACGACAACCGCTATGTGCGCCTCTCGCGAAATGGGTTGTTCATCGTCATCGATGACATCGATCCAATCGGAACATGCGTCTCCGAGCACTCGCTTCAGGTACGTTGCGAACGCTTCGATGAGGATGTTTTCGCGAGCCATCGCACGAGAAAGCGTACTCATGAGGCGGCTAGTTCACCTTATCCTTCGATTACTTCTTCATCCACGGTCACTTGTGCGTTGTGCCGCGATCACAGGATGTGATGAGGCCCTAGAGCTTCAGCTTCTCCGCGGCAACGAGGTCTTCTTGGTACCCTGGGTCAAGCGGGTCGGCTGTGACGGCTTGGCGAGCAACAGTGATGCCGCGCATCAAAAACGACTTCTCCTTCGTCACCGTTGCGAGATCGAAAAACACTTGGGCTTCACTCTCAAGATATGCGGGATTTGCACCGTCAAGACGGACAGCCGCTTCAGCATAAGCCAGTGCGCCTTCGAGATTTAAGAGCCTGGTCCTCGATGTTGTTGCTTGGCTCGCCGTAACCTCGTAAGCGTCTGCTGCCGTAGATATGTAGGTCGCTTCCCAAGGGTTCGTCGTAATGGCTTGCCCTAGTGCGAGCTCAGCATCTGTCTCATCTGCCGATTTTGCCGACAACGTCTTTGCCAACGGAACACGGTTTTCGTCGGAGATAAAGTTCGCGTAATCGTGATCGGCCCGGAGCGGTGCAGTCTCCCCGGTGATGAGCAATCCGCTGAGCACACCCAAGACGATCACTGACACGACGGTTATGGCGAGTTTGAGATTTTGCTGGTGCCGCTCTGAATGACGGAGTCGGCCGCGGGTTCGCAAGAATCGACTCGATTCCCCACGGAACTCCGTCCAGTACTTTTCTCTGTTGTCTGCGACATATGCAGCTTCGCTTTGAGCGTCCGAGCGCGCGAAAAGCGTTGCCGGTACGCCAATTTCTCGACCCAATACGGCCAGAAGTCCCAAGCAAGCCCAGAAGCAATAGAACGATCCAACTTGTAGCGGATCGAAACTTGCCTGCAAGACGAACGCGAGGAGTGCCCCGGCCAATCCGATAAGGAGAAGCCGTTGCGTCTGTCGGGGAGGAACGCCGTCTTCGGAACTGATGCGAAGTTGCCGCCACGCTCGTACGACGAGGACGACAGCGGCGATGAGCAAGAGACACCAAAGGGCGAGGCCCGGATAACCTTCGGTTGCGAGGTAATTCGCAAATACGTTGTGGGGTTGGTTCGCTATTTGGCTCGGTCCGTAGAGCTGAACAAATCTCGGGCTCTGATACCGATAGAACGCTGACTGATACATGTCCGGCCCCTGTCCAACGAGCGGCCGCTTATCTGCCATCGTGATTGCGATCCTCGCAAATTGAACGCGTTGGACGACGGTGCTATCCCCGGAGAACGCGAACGCCCTTTCAAACTTGGCTCGCACGACTTGGGAAGCGAGCAGCAAGCCCGATCCCGCCAGACAGGCAAGAACAAACGCACCCGCCCCGAAGAGTCCAACTCGAGCGCGATGGCGGGACCTCAGGATGCTGGAGAGCCCCACAACCGCAAGAGCGATCACCGCTGCAAAAAATCCACCGCGTGAGGCCGTTGCCATGAGCTCTATGAACGCAAGCACAACGATGACGCCAAGGAGCACGCGACGCCACAAGATCTTTTCGCAAACATAGAGGACGACGCCGAGAGGCAGCATCATCGCGAGGTAGCCCGCCAAGTGGTTGGGATTGCCAAAGGTTCCCCAGACCGTACCGGAGAAGGTTGTCAAGTCCCAGTGGACCCAATCCCAAGGCGTACCGCCGAACATGCGATCGTGCAGCTGTAAGGCGCCATAAACAATTTCGAGGCCTCCGCCCAAGAGGAAAAACACAGTCACCACCTTGAGCAAGTCACCAAGCCGAAACGAGAGATAGGTCACGTAGAAGACGATCGCGAAAGCAATGGCAAGGTATAGACCCTCATAGTCGTCGTATTGGCCCAAGAGACTGATCCGAATATTGCTGCTCGTCAGTGTTGTGATACCCGTCCACAAAAGGAGAGCGAGGACAGGCCACCGCAGCATCGTCGCGACCGGAACAGCACGACGCGTGTGCACCGTTCGAACGATCCAGATGGCAGCCATCAACGTTGCCCCGACAAGAACGACCGAATACTTCGTAATGTTGAAAGTGTCAACGGTACCGGTATAAAAAATCACCGGGACGAGAGTTGCCAAGACGATCAGGATGATCTTTGTAACCCCACGAAACGGATCGCCGTGTGGGAAGAGAGACACTGCGACTCGAACGGTCGCGGCTATCACTGCTGCGGTCGCGACGAGAAAGACGAACAGGCCGAAGGAGTTGAACACGCGCATCCCGTAGAGAACGAGCAATACGATCCACGCACCACATACGCCAACCACATACCAGTTCGCAAGAGGTCCTGAGATGGACATTGCCCTGCGGGGCGGCCTAGCCGGCCGGACCGGAGCATTTGATACGGCGACCGATCGCGAAGATGCATGAGCGGTGGTTCGTTGTTGAGGGGAGCGGACCGATCGTTTGCGTTGTTTCGCGCGCGAGCGCGGATTCGCCATGGGTCTAGAGGCTATTCCGTTTGGCCGGACAAGCAGGGGAATATCCAGGGACACGCGGTCTGCGAACCGACGACTGCTGCAGGCGTATCGCACCCTCCGATCCAGCGAAGCGAGTTGATTTCATCGAACTGAAGCACCTTGGCTATTCGCTCGAAATGCGCGACGCGGGGTACTCGGGTGGATCATTCGGATGGCTCTTCATACAGAGCAGCGACGTTCGCGACAAGGCGCGAAGCCGCGAAACTTAGCGCCAATTCTGTATGTGCGGTCACGCCGATCTGATCGCGTAGCAAACGGTCTCCCAATTGGTTCTCAAGCCTCTCGCCAAACTCCATAGGATCACCACCAATCGCTACAAGTTATCCGGTCCTACCGTCATCTACGACACTCTGGACGCCACCAACGCTGGCAGTGCCGACGTCTCGACCAGCCGCCGCGGCCTCGATCAAAGCGACGCGGGTCCCCTCGCTACGCCTGGAAAGTGCGACCACGTCAAGGTCGACGAGGGGCGAGCCGACGCCCGCCACGATCCGGGAACGTGCGCTCTGTTGGAGATCTTGGGCTGGTTGAGAAGATGGCACTCATCACCGCAACCGCCGTCTAGGAGGGTTGAAGACTGAACGTGCCGTTCCGCTCTCCTCTTCCCATCATCTCGACTACGCGATCTGGTGCGCGCAAATCAGTCTCAGAGGAATCCCTTAGATGCCCCTTCTTCGATGGATCAAGCGTCCATTCCATTTTCCTCTTGAGCTAACGTTGTGGTCCGTTAACAGACATTGATCGATGACTGCGGCCCGATCGCGCAATCTCGGCACCGAGTTCCTAAGTCTGGGACGCTTTGTGGGTCACGTTCGGTGGTCGTCAGGTAAACGGAGCAGAATCGGCATAGTCCACGCGTCCAGAGGAGCTCAAGTTGAGGCAGATTGGCGTAATCGGTGGCGGAATTCTCGGGCTCGCAGTGGCGCACCGCATTTCCGAAATCGTTCCCGACGTCGCGATCACCGTCGTTGAAAAAGAAGACGAGCTCGCGACCCATCAGACGGGACACAGTAGTGGCGTCGTCCACGCGGGGATCTACTATCAGCCGGGATCGCTCAAAGCGGCGATGTGTACACAAGGGTCGGCGCTCTTGAGAAGATTCTGCTTTGAGCACGACATTCCGGTCGAAGAGGTCGGAAAGTTCGTTGTTGCGACAGACAAAATGGAATCGAAGCGCCTGGACGACATTGAAGCTCGCGCAAGAGCGAACGGAGTTCCAGGTTTGCGGCGACTGAACAAGAATGAGCTAGCAGAGATCGAACCTGAAGTCGTCGGCGACTCGGCGCTACATTCACCGCATACCGCGATCGTCGATTTCCAGCGCGTGGCGCGGGCTCTCGGAAATGTGCTCGAACGGTCAGGTCACACTATTCTCACCGGTCAGCGTGTAGATCGACTTCGAAAGCGCGCTCGCGACATTGATCTCATAACGTCGCGCGAGAGCTTTCGCTTCGATCACGTCATTATTTGCGCTGGTCTCGGAACGAACAACATCATGCGGATCCTCGATGACAACCACCCGTCGCGTATACTGCCTGTCCGCGGCGAGTACTATCGACTCAACGAATCTGTCCGACATCTCGTGCGCGGGCTCGTTTACCCAGTGCCAGATCCTCGCTATCCGTTCCTTGGGGTTCACTTCACCCGTCGGATCGACGGCGAGGTGTTCATTGGACCGAACGCTGTGTTCGCAACCGCTCTCGAGGGATACCGGCGCCGAGATCTGAACGTCAAGGATCTCGCTGACTTCCTCGCATGGCCCGGCACATGGCGACTCGCACGAAAGAACGTACGAACTGGCATCTACGAACTTGCTGGGTCGCTGTCCCGGCGAGTATTTGTCGATCGAGCGCGCCGTTATGTTCCTCGCCTCGAGGTGCATGACGTGACGAGCGCTCCGGCAGGAGTGAGAGCCCAAGCAGTGGACCGGCACGGCGACCTGATCGATGACTTCATTGTCTGCCAGACGAATGTGACTACGTGCGTTCGAAACGCACCCTCTCCAGGAGCGACCTCGAGCATGGCATTCGCGCGGCATATCGTGGACTCACTGCCCGCTTTGTAGTGAAAATAATTGAGGCGAGTAGCCACCGCGATGTGAGATCACGGCAACGACGATTTGATTAACACTGGCGTGCTCGTCGACGTCGTCAGATTCGATCTTGGAGCCGGACTTCCCATGCCGACTGACTACCGAGATGTTCCGTATGCGCATAACACCGGTATTACAAAATGGATATAGTCGCTCTGCGACAACGCCTGACCAGAGCAGAACTGATCATGGGCGATTTGTCAAAGACTGTGCGCAACTTCAAGCTGTCAAATTAAATCGGATACCTATCCGTAGATCTCGATCACTAGTCGTCCACTGTGGCCGCGCTCCAAGTGCTAGAAGGCGCTAACTGGGCGACAGTCCTACCTCGAATCAATATCGATTTCGATGACACACAGACAATCGAATGGATTGGAGATCGCGCCGAGATTACAGAATTTAATAACGCTCATAGTGACCGTACAATCGGGCTCCGTCTTCGTTTGCTCGATGACATTCCTGGCAATGCGCCCTGGGTTGACCAACTCTTTGAAGCACACCTGCTCGATCACCCCGACTATGGTCGCCAATTAATCGATGCGTGAGACACCCAGCTTCCCTTGAATATCAAGAGGTAGACAAGCAAAGGATAGGACCGTCTAGGTTCGGATTTTCGATCGCACCTCTTATTGGGCTGTCGGTTGGATTTGCCAACGGACACATCACCAATCAATGAGCCCCGTCCAGCTGCGCCACACTCCCCTGATCATTTCGACCGTGAAACGACGTTACTTCTGTGCGGGATGCACGACCAATATGAATCCTTCTCTCGGCGTCGTTATCAACAGGCTCACACATGCCAAGATGCCGGGCAGCGCGTTTCGGCCCGTAGCTGCTCGCCGTCACAACTACTCTTTCCAGGAGATAGACCACAAACGCACAGAGTTGAAGGCGCCACGAGCCAAATCGAGACTCGCAACAAATCACTCCCGAGCCACCTTTCGGCCGACAACGAACCACCCCGCTTCTTCGCGTGCCGACTCAACACGCATGCAGGCGTGGTCAAACCATGCTTGCAACTCGGACCAGGTGTAGCGATGTTCGATTGGGGCTGAAAGCCGATCAAAGGTGTCCAACCGTAGGCTGCGCAATGGCTTTCCACGATACGTTGCGAGCGGTAAATGGGACATAATCCCAATTCCAACTCGATCACCGAAATTGCCGGGAACAACAATCGACAGGTAAAGGACCAAGCTCAAGAATGCAGAAAATGCGTTCAGTGCTCGATGCGGCATGCGCGTCGTCAGTATCCGAAGTATTCCAGCACTCGCTAGCCCAAGGCCACGCGAACTGATCAGTTTTTTGGGTTTGCTATATACGTAAAGGAGCATTAGGCCATCATTCTCGAGCAGGCTGACAAGATGGCAAAACGCGTTTTCCGGATCATCTAGATGGTGAAGGACGCCTAGGCAGCTGATAAATCCAAAGGAATCCGATCTGAATGGGACCGTTCTTAAGTCGCCTCGCACAACCAGAGCATTCATTTCGTGGGCAAGATTCCGCGTGGCAACAGTCACGGCTTCGGAACCGTCTAGCGCGACAAGCGTGCGGACTTGAGGTGCTAAGAAGCGGCTGAAGCGACCCTTACCGCAACCTGCGTCAAGAGCGTTGCGTCCCGCGAGGTCGCGCGGGTTCAAATCTTCTGAGTACGTTGACCAGAACTCTCGATCCTCGTCCCGAACGTCGTCAAAGGTCGTCCATTCATAGCCAAAACTCTCGAACGTACGCCGAGTAACGACGTCGGAATCGGTTGATGACACGTCAAGATAACCGCTCCGCGTTGGTACGATGTGGCCTCGATCGCACCTCAACTCGCCCGTGGCAACGTGCAGCGATTGGCCGCAATTGGGGCATTGCATGATCTCAGCAACCTGAGCAAGCAGCTGAGCCTTGTCGGTGAGACTCGAAGAATCAGCCAATCATCCACCCCGGCAACACTTGTGCGTAGCAGCCATCAATGAGATGGACATGCTATGAGGTTTAAACCGTGCAGTTGGACCATGGCCGATCGGTAGCGAATCAACTAGTCGCCAAGAAGCTCATGGTATAACGATCTGATGTCGTTAACGAGGCGCTCTGCGCTAAACTGAGGGGCCACCTCATAACGGCCGACCTCGCCCATGGATCGCCGCAAATCGGCGTCGGCAAGCAGACGTTCCAAACTGTTAGCAATTGCGCCTGGATCGTCGCGTGGTACGAGATAACCGCTTCTGCCGTCCAGAACCACACTTCGGACTCCACCGACATCTGTTGCCACAACCGGCCTCCCAGCTGCAGCCGCTTCTATAAGGGCAACAGGTGTTCCTTCGTTCCGACTCGCAAGCGCGACGACATCAATATCAGCAAGGGCAGATCCCATATCCGACAACCACCCAGTGAAATGCACGCGATGCGAAATACCCAATTCGCTACTCAACCGCTCCAGGCGCATCCTCTCCTCGCCGTCGCCGATCACTGCGAGGTGACAATCCTTGAGCTGTTTGATCGCCGCAAACAAAGTCGGCAAATCTTTGATCGGCACGAGCCGGCCTATGTATCCAACAAGGGCGGTGTCGGGACCGAGGTGAAACATTCCTCGTAGTTTTCCCGGCTGCTGTCCTCTCATTAAGCCGTCGAGATCGAGACCTAAAGGTATAACGCGATACTGATCGGGGCTTCCAACGCGGAGTTCAAGTAGTTCATCACGTACCGCATCGCTTACCGCTATAAGAAGGTCCGTGCGACGCGCAAGCCAACGCTCAACCTCTATGAAAGATCGCTCCGCAGCGGCACCGAAATAACTGTTGAGAACATGGCCGTGGAATGTATGGACAAGGAGTGGCCGAGGCATGTTCGTATTTCCAATGAACCTGCCGATTGCCCCTGCCTTTGCCATATGAGTGTGGAGGATTGCGGGTTGGACGGATCGTACGAAGGAACGAATTGCCCAGGCTGCCCGGACGTCTTGTATCGGACTTACGTTTCGCACCAGAGGAACGCGCCGGACGGGCACTTCAGAATCCGTGAGTTCACCTTCTGTAGCTTCTGCAGTGCCAGACAGAAGCACGGAACTGAACTCTTCATTTAGCTCTCGGGTCAACAGCAATGCTTGACGTGCTGGACCACCAATATTGAGCCGCGTGATGATACGAACGACTTTGATTGGCCGTTGCGTTCCCATCTGATCGTTCATCGAGAAAAGGACGCTCGGATCGTTTGCTGGAAGAATGAGATGAAATCATAAGAAAATGACCAGGACAAGTGCGGCGAAAGTAAAGGGCAATGTCTCATAATCCGTAAGTGGGGTTCTCGTATTGGAACCAATCGATCGTCTTTCTCAATCCGTCCTCAAAGTTCACCGAAGGTGAGAAACCAAGGTCGCGTCGAGCAGCAGCGATGTCAGCCTGACTGGACCGGACATCTCCCACCCGAGCTTCAACATGCACGGGGTGGATACCGACGTTAAGAATCCGACCAAGATGACCGAGCAGATCGATGATGGAGTGGTTGTCACCTGCAGCTATGTTGTACACCCGTCCCGAGACGGTCATCGCGTCCGCTGCTGCAGCTAATCGGTTTGCTCTTACGACATCATCGATATAGGTAAAGTCACGAGACTGCAAACCATCACCATGAACTTTAGGATCGGAACCCGAACCTATCGCGGCCAGGAATCGAGGAATGACTGCGGCATATGGACTATCCGGCCGTTGCCGAGGTCCAAAGACGTTGAAGTAACGAAGCGATACGGTTTCAAGACCGTAAAGTGTGGCGAATACGGCTGCGTAGCCTTCTCCAGCAATCTTGGAAACAGCATACGGACTTCGAGGTCGCAATGGAGCAGATTCTGGAGTGGGGCGGAGCGCACTTCCTCCGTACACGCTGGAAGATGACGCGTTGATGACTCTGCGAACTCCCGCGTCTCGCGCGGCCAACAGTAGATTCAGCGTCCCCAACGTGTTGGATCTGTCCGTTCCAATCGGATCCTCAACGCTCCTCAGCACGGCACGCGCTGCGGCATGATGAAAGACGACTTCAACTCCCTCAACCGCATGCTGGACTGCCAGCGGATCAGCAACGTCGTCCAATATGAAGCGGGCCCCCGCGGGTACATTCTCACGCGAACCCGTTACGAGATTGTCCAGGATTACGACCTCATGGCCATCTGCAAGGAACAAATCGGCGATGTGACTCCCGATGAACCCCGCACCGCCGGTTACGAGAACTTTCACGGGTCGAGAGGAGCACAATCGAACACGCCGCTTGCGACCGATTCCTTTCCGTCGATCAGGTACATGCCCTAATGCTAGGGGGTGGCAGGCGTTCGAGACATCCCGATGTGCCAAATCGCGATCCCCTGTGAATTCCCCCGCGTATAGATCTGCGATTCTGATCGATATCGCGTGCATTCCTGCTCGCAAGAAACCCGATAGAACTGCTAGATGCGACGTCTGTTAAGGTGCTCAGAATCTACCGGATCGACGTCAAGGAACTGTTTTGACAAGTTTTGAAATACCACTGGACGCTCGAATTTACGTTGCCGGCCACCGAGGACTGGTCGGATCGGCCATTATGCGCAAACTTGAGTCACTGGGATTCTCACAAATATTGACAGTAACCAGAGAACAAGTCGATCTCCGTGACCAAGCAGCCGTGAACTACTGGTTCCGTGCTAACAGACCCGAATACGTCTTCCTTGTCGCGGGAACAGTTGGCGGAATCTGGGCCAACTCGACTCGGCCAGCAGAGTTTATTTACGACAATCTGATGATCCACAGTACTGTCGTAGAGGCGAGCCATCGACATGGCGTCAAGAAACTCTTGTATCTCGGGAGTTCGTGCATATACCCGCGCGACGCCGCCCAGCCAATTCGAGAAGAAGCCCTATTAACTGGGCCACTCGAACCGACAAATGAAGCATACGCCTTGGCAAAGATTGCCGGTATAAAGCTCTGCCAGACGTATCGCACTCAGTATGGCTGTAACTTTATTTCGGCTATGCCAACCAATCTTTATGGACCCAATGACAACTTCGATCTCACAAGCAGTCATGTCGTGCCCGCATTGCTTCGCAAGTTCCATGACGCGCGCTTGAGTGGAGACCATCAAGTTGTTATTTGGGGCACTGGCAAACCTCGACGCGAATTCCTGCATGTGGACGACCTAGCCGATTGCTGCGTGCACCTCATGCGCAATTACGAGGAAGATGGACACATCAATGTCGGCACTGGAATTGATCTAACAATTCGCGAGTTGGCAACGATGATCCAGGACCTCGTCTATCCAACTTCAGAGCTTGTCTTTGACGAATCGAAGCCAGATGGGATGCCACGCAAAGTCCTCGATGTGAGTCGCCTGCGGCAGTCCGGCTGGACCGCGTCAATCGCATTAGAGGAAGGGCTTCGATCGACGTATGAGTGGTTTCTCGGAGCGAAGGAGGACGACCTCCGACTGAATGCATCATGAGCGTCCACACGTTAACTCACGAAGAGCCAAGTTCCATTCTTCTGGCATTTGAGCGGAAACTTGCTGACCGTCGATTAGGGCAATGATCGGCGCCCAGAACTCGGAATCAGTTTCGAAAACCATCGGTCGGCGCGCTGAGACTCAGACGCTCTATTGGGGACAAAAATTTGACATTCGAGATCCGACCCTTGCTAGCATTCACGGGCGTCTAACACGTAGAAGGTTTACTGCAATCCTCGATAGTCGCGTTCCACTCACAACTATTTCGTGATTCGATAATGCGCATTGTGATCGTCTCGGAATGGTTCTCCGAGTCAATGGGATACTCAGACAACTGTCTTCCGAAGGCGCTCGCGGCTCTAGGACATGAAGTGCACCTAGTCACCACGAATACGCAGCCGTATTTTTCGGCTTCCTTCTACGAGCACACCTATGAACCATTCATAGGTCCCGGGGTTGTCGAACCAGGGACGAAGAGCTTTGATGGCTATCTGCTGCACCGGCTTCCGTACCGCACCCTCCGGGGGCGCATAGGACACCGAGGTCTCTTGAGACTCCTGGCATCCCTTCGACCTGAGATCGTCCAAGTCACGAGCCATACGTCGCTCGGAGCATGGGAAGTGGCAATAGCAGAGCCTTGGCTTCGCTATCAGATGTTCACAGCAAATCACGTGCTGGCTTCCGTATTCCCGCCAGCGGCGGCTCGCGGAGCACATCCCTTGTGGTGGAAGTTCAAAATCCGACTCTTCACGACCCTTCCGGGAAGGCTCGTCAGCTCCGTGACACGCCTTTGTTACGCGGCAACCACTGATGCGCGCGACGTCGCTATTTCCTACTTCGGTGTACCACCCGAAAAAGTCGTCGTTTCGCCGCTCGGTTCAGACACCGAGCTGTTTGGCCGAGTTGCAAATAAAAGTACCGATGAGATTCGGCAGCAAGTCCGACAGGAGCTTGGAATCAAAGATGATGTAGTTGTCTTTATCTACACAGGGAGATTCTCTGCTGACAAGAATCCCCGTCTTCTGGCACAAGCGGTAGCCCGTCTCAACGAATGCGGCGTGAACGTCAAGGGACTTTTTATTGGGGCGGGGGAACAACAAGACGATATAGCGAATACGCCTTGTTGCTCAATCCTTCCATTTGTGCCCTTCAAAGAACTACCTCGGTATTATTGGGCCGCTGAGGTCGGCGTGTGGCCCCGTCAAGAGTCGATGAGCATGATTGATGCGGCGGCGGCAAGTTTGCCGATTGTGGTTAGCGACACGGTGAAGGCGACCGAGAGGTTCGAAGGGACGGGCTTGACATACAAACTCGACGACCTGGACGACTTGGTAGGTGTATTGAGGATCCTGGCTCGTGATGCGAATTTGCGCAGAGCTTTAGGTGAGGCAGGCGCTGAAAGAGTCCGCGAACGCCATAGCTGGTTCCTGATCGCCAAAGCTCGAGCGAACGACTATGAAGCCGCCGTCGCGACCCGTTCAAGAACCTAGCTAGAAGCATGGCATGAATGACGAAGCAGCGAATTTGTCTCGACGCGCGAATCCGTGATCCAAGTGTTGGAGGAGTCCAACAAACCATTATGGGCTACGCCGCGAGTCTCTCATTGACGCAGACAGACTATGAGTACCTTTTTCTCGTAAATTCTCAGGCTGAGTGGCTAACCCCTTTTTTGGGAGACCGATGTTCGATACTGGGAAACAAACACCCGGGACGCGTTCTGCTCGAAGAGAAGCTGCGCAAATACGCATTGGTCCGAACTGTGGGCGCCTACACCAAGCACGTGGGTCAAAGAAGCGTCAAACCACCCCGCGTCAACACGAGTACCGAGTTAGCTGGGGTAGATCTAATGCACTTCACGAGGCAGGACGCATTCCTTACGTCAGTTCCCAATGTCTATCAAGTCTACGACCTGCAACATTTGCATCTCCCACAATTCTTCAAGCCCGCGACGATCCGCCAAAGGGAATTACAGTGGCCACAATTCTGTAATCGAGCACAGCGCATTGTCACGATGTCAGAGTGGACACGACGAGATGTTATAGAACGCTACCAACTTGAACCATCAAAAGTAGCAGTGGTACCACATGCTTCTCTTCTCGAAATGTACCGTCGTCCAACGCCAACTGCGATCGATGCACTGAGGCACCAGGTACCCGAACGATTTATGCTCTATCCAGCACAAGATTGGCCCCACAAGAATCATCAGCGATTCTTCGAGGCGCTCTCCAGATTACGACGCGTAGATGGAGAGAGGATCACGGTCGTGCTGACCGGATCACGCTCAATCACGAAGGGGAGTTTGGGAGCACACCTTGAGCGACTTGGCATTGAGGACCAGATCCTCGACCTTGGATTTGTCTTGCCAAGCACGCTCCTGGCGCTTTACGAACTCAGCGAGTCCCTAATATTTCCAAGTCTCTTCGAAGGCTTTGGGCTGCCCGTGCTCGAGGCGATGTCCTGCGGATTGGCAGTGGCATGCTCTAATTGCACTGCACTTCCTGAGTTGATCGGCGACGCTGGACTTTTATTCGACCCGAGAGATGTCAATGACATTGCCGACAAAACGGCGCTCCTCTGGACTGATCAACATCTGCGCGAACGTCTCGCGCGACAGGCTCTGGAGCGATCACAACAGTACTCACCCAATCGAACGGGCCAGGCTCTGGTGGACGTATATCGGAGTGTTTTGGCGAACGACCCAACATCCCTCGAAGGACGTGGCGGGCAAGGCAGATGGGAATCTCGCGGGCCCAAGAACACATCGCCGCCTCCGGCGCGTTGAAGATAATGAGCCCGGGCATGCGAACGGCACCACGTTGCGCGATATGTGCGAATGAGCGCGAATACGCCTTCTCGGCTCGAGTACTAAAGCATCACACTGCGGACTACTGGTACTGCCCCGCTTGCGGCCTCTTGCAAGTGCACGACCCAGTGTGGTTAGCAGAAGCCTACGGCGCTCCCATTGCTGCTGCCGATACGGGACTTGTTCAACGAAACCTTTGGGCAGCTGTTCGAATTACTTCCCTCGTTTTTCTGGCGTTTGATCGCCGCGCGCGTTATTTGGACGTGGCAGGTGGCTATGGCTTATTAACACGATTGCTTCGCGATGCGGGGCTCGATTTCTATTGGCAAGATGACCATTGTCCGAACTTGCATGCCGTCGGCTTCGAAGCTGATCTCACAGCGAATTGCGAGCCCTTCGCAGCCATCACTGCGATAGAGGTCTTAGGGCACCTGATGGATCCTGTCGAGTTTCTGTCGCGGTGGAGAAACCTCGCAAAGACAACAACCATCATGTTCACAACTGAACTATTCGACGACAGTCCACCTCACCCCGCTGAATGGTGGTATTACTCTTTCGAAACCGGCCAACATGTTTCTTTCTATCAGCGTAGAACGTTGAAAGCATTGGCCGATGTCCTTGGCCTCCAGCTTTATTCCCGTGGCGCTCTTCACATATTTACCGACAAACCCATCAATCGGCTCGTCCTTCGAATCTGCACCGGTCCCAGCAGTTTGATTATCAGCCGTATAGCCAGGCACCAATTGCAAAGCCTTACCTTCCAAGATCACCACAGACAACTATCAGCAGCTGCCGCACCTTGGAGAGACGAACCAGACAATGGCCCTTGAAGAGCGACCGATGATGGATCCGATCGCCTCCACTGGATCACATGTGGGACGTCGGATCTCATTAGCCCATGTGATCAGCAGCTTGGGAATTGGCGGAGCCGAGAATGTCCTTTTAAGACTCCTCGCCGGTCTCGACGAGACTCGATTCCAATCGACGGTCATCTCAATTACCGGTCCTGGACCCATGGCTGATCCCATTCGAGCTCTTGGCGTTCCCGTCATAGCTCTGGGTTCGAGTCCACGAATATCGGCGAGCGCGCGCTCCATGAAAGCAATTGGACGAACCCTGAGGAAGCTACAACCCGACATCGTCCAAACATGGATGTACCGCGCGGACATATTGGGTGGTTGTGCCGCGCGCCTCGTTCGGAGAAAGCACGTCGTTTGGGGCATTCACGCTGGGCTTCCCAACCCTGAGGTACAGCCAGTGGCTGAGAGGGTTGCACTTCGATTGGGCGCAATGCTCTCACGACATGTTCCCGAACGAATCATCTGCTGCTCACAGACTTCAATTGACGTGCACACTGAGTTGGGTTACGACACGTCAAAAATGGTTCTGATTCGCAATGGGTTCGCATTTCCCCTGATTTCTTCTAATCGTGAAGAACTTCGATCTGAACTTGGCATCCCCCTGGAGGCGTTGGTAGTTGGTCGGCCGGGGCGATTCCACCCGCAAAAGGACTATGAGACGCTCTTCTCGGCAATCGGTACTTTGATTAGCGATCGCGATGATGTGTATTTGATTGCGACTGGCGAGGGGATCACTCATGACAACCCGACCCTGCGCAGTCTCTTATCCGCCAGGCACCTGACGGGACATGTATTTCTTTTGGGTCCCCGCTTCGATACCCAAGCGTTCTATGAGGCGTGCGATGTCGTAGTTTCGACTTCGTATTTTGGCGAAGCCATGCCACTCATCCTTGGCGAAGCGATGGCAGCAGGCGTACCTGTCGTGACGACAGACATCGGTGATTCGGCATACCTAGTCGGTGACACCGGGCGAATCGTGCCCCCACGTTCGCCCGATGAACTTGCACGCGCCCTAAATGAGCTTCTCTCACTGACGACGGCCCAACGTACGGAAATGGGTCAGCTCGCTCAGAAGCGAATCGCTACGAGCTTCAATTTGCAGGCGATGGTCAAGCAATATTCAGAAATCTACGAGAACCTGGCCACGATCCAGGACTCTGGTAATCGCTCGAATGCCTCGTAACTTAACCGTCGTTCTCGCCATGCGAGATCTACACCGATCAGGGCTGGGTGGCGCAAATCCAGTCTCTATTGGAAGCTTGTCGGTTTGGCAGATGCTCGCCAAACGACTCTCCGAGCGAGGCGACAGATTGGTGAGCTGGGAGACACTCGCCGCCAATCCTGAATCAAGAGATGTAGTCGTGCTTTGGGACTTCGCTTCGTTCCGGCAATTGCCAAGGTCGATTCAATACGCGCGGTTTCATCGAGTGTCCTGGTCCCTAGAGTCTCCACTTGTTGCTCATCGCGCGTATCATCAAGCCAGCCGTATCGCGAGTGAGAGCCAGCAAATGCTTGGCTTCAGCGGAGTAAGGGATCTTCTTCCTGCCAGTCTGCAAGCCCGTTTCAGCCCGCTCCACTATCCGAATGAACGTCCCGGCCTCGACGCAGATATTCCGTGGTCAAATCGTGGACTTGCAGTGATGATTAACAGCAACAAGAGCACTGCTCGCCTCCTGACCAGAGGCTCCGGTTGGCCACTCAAAGCACGGGCGCGCATCGCCGCATCGGCTGGTATTGCAGCGACGTATCCGATCCGAAGAACGTGGCACGTCAAGGATTTTTACCGAGTCCGACTTGATCTCATCAAGGACTTAGGCAGATCCGGAGACTTTTCTCTCTTCGGGGTGGGGTGGGATCGGACCCACGGCGACGCACACGGCCACGATGATCTCGTACGAACCTGCTACAAAGGCCGCGTCGACGACAAATACGAGACGTTGAGGCACTTTCGCTTCGCGATGTGTCTGGAGAACACGGCCTTCCCCGGATACATTACCGAAAAGGTCTTCGACGCCATGTTTGCTGGATGCATCCCAATTTACCTGGGTGCACCGGATGTGGAGCATTACATCCCGAACGAAGCCTTCATTGACCTTCGTATGTTCCGAAACAACGCAGAGTTGTTGGAGGCTCTGCGCTCGATGCGAGACGACGAAGCGATTACTCGTCGCCACGCAATCGAGCAGTTCTTGGAGTCCGAAGCATTCGGTCCGTTCCGCCCGGATGCCTTCGTTGCTCAGTTCCTTGATGCCATTGACCAAGTGAGACGTCAGTGAGTCGCGAGGACCGTGCGGCGCATTGGTCAATTGTGACGTGTGATCCCCCCATTGTCGCCAAGCTTCAATTGTTCATCATGCGTGTCGCGGGAAAGCTCATCGGACACACCGTAAAAAGAGGGGTAGGAACAGCAATTGGCGTTTTCGGTAGGCTATTCCCGAGCAACACGTCGGCCGTTGTGGACCTCGGGCGTGGCACGACGATCAAGTTGATGCTCCATGACGCCTATTGGTGGGGGCCTCTCTTTCAACAGGGCTTCTACGAGCCTGAGATCGCTCGCGTCTTGGACAATGTCCTGCAAGCCGACACCACCTTTATCGACTGCGGCGCGTCCAATGGTTGGTGGAGCGTCTACGCCCTGGGCTTAAGGCAGGTCGGACAAATCATCGCGATCGAGGCATCACCAATCATGTTTTCGGAATTGGTCAGCAACTCCGACCGCAACGGTGGTGGAATCACGTGCGTGAACAAAGCGATATGGGCGTCATCGGGCAACAAAGTTGATTTTTGGACAGATTCAGAGAGGTTTTCTTGGTCGAGCGCAAGCCCCTCCGTTATCGAGACACTGAAGACCGAGGGATTCAGGTGTTTTCGAGTTCCGACAATTGGACTCGATGACCTCACTAAGGAACTAATACCTGATCGCGCCATCAAGATCGTGATCAAGTTGGATGTGGAAGGCGTCGAACGCCAGGTCATCGAAGGTGCAGCGCAGACTCTTGAACGTGAGGCGCTGTTGATCTACGAAGACCACGGAAGGGATAGTGAACATCTCGTCACGCGTGCACTTGAACAAAAGTATCGCTTTTCAATCTATCGCTGCCATCCCAACGGGAGCCTCCAACGATCCTCTTCTTGTGACCTCGCAGAGTTCTGCACCGATGTACGGAAGGGTTATAACCTCGTCGCATGCCGGCCAGAATCGGCAATGGACCAGCGACTTCGAGGTCTCCTGGTTTGACTCCGCCAGAGCATGACTTCGATAAGTTGGTCCTCGTGGGTTCACGACGGCTAATCATCTAAGTGACCGCAACCAGTCGGTACCATGAATTCATAAGAAGGAGCGCACGTTGAAGACTGCTACGGTGCGGGTGCAGCTGCTGGATCTCGCTTCTCAACGCCGGCGCATAGCACCGGAGCTCGACGCCGCGCTGCGGCGCGTCCTCGATCACGGCAAGTTCATCATGGGTCCCGAGGTTGACGAACTCGAGCAAGCGCTCGCCGGAATCAGCGGCGTGAAGCATTGCGTTTCGTGCGCCAGTGGAACGGACGCGCTTCTGCTCGCGCTGCTCGCGATTGGTGCCGGTCCTGGCTGCGCGGTATTCGTTCCCTCGTTCACTTTCGTAGCGACGGCGGAGTGTTGCAGTTTGCTCGGCGCGACCCCGGTCTTCGTCGACGTCGACCCCGAGACTTTCACTATGGATCCGGCGAGCCTGCAAGAAGCAATAGAAGATCTTCCGCGCTCGCTACGCGGCCTCGCCGCCATTCCGGTCGATCTTTTTGGCCAGCCTGCCGACTATGTCGCTCTTCGCGCGGTGACCGAGGTGAGCGGCATCCAGCTCGTTGCTGACGCGGCGCAGAGCTTTGGTGCGACCATCGCCGGTCGTCCAGTCGGAAGCCTCGTCGAGCTTACCTGCACGAGCTTCTTTCCCTCCAAGCCCCTGGGCTGCTATGGCGATGGAGGTGCCGTGTTCACCTCGGAGCCGGAACTTTCCGAACGCATGCGCTCGCTGCGCGTGCACGGAGCAGGCTCGGACAAGTACGACACTGTTCGCATTGGACTCAACGCCCGGCTTGACACTATCCAGGCGGCGGTCCTGCTCACGAAGCTCCGCATCTTCTCCGACGAATTGCGCGCCCGTGACGAACTTGCCTCCCACTACGGCAAATCGCTTCCCGAGGAGGTCTCACCGCCAGCGATTGCGCCCGGACGCACTTCGGCCTGGGCGCAGTACACAATACGACACAGCGCGCGTGACCGGCTGCGCTTGTTGCTCGGAGAGCGAGGAGTTCCGACCGCCGTCTATTACCCGCTACCACTGCATCAGCTCCGGCCCTTCCGCGACTGTCCGCGATCACCTAGAGGTCTCGGTGTTTCTGAGTCACTAGCCGATTCAGTTTTCAGCCTCCCGATGCACCCCTACGTCACCGCTGGCCAGCGCGAGCTGATTATCGAAGCCGTCGAGGACGCGCTCGGCGCGATCTGAGCACATACGAGATCTATGCCACCCATATGACTGCTAGAAACACCGAACGTGCGCTCTCTCATCTGCTTGCATGTACGTAAAGAGCACCGAAATGTGGTCAAAGAGCGCCACCGACCAAGATGCTCTTACTGTTAGTCTTTCCTAATCAAGTCCATGAACGTACCGAGGACTCATTGTGTTTCCCATCGATCCGCGAATATCTCACGTCGTAAAGCGTTCGAACAAGAGCAACAGGGAACCGATCCCCGCGCATTTTTGAGATGCTTCGATTCTTCGATGCGAGTCACTGGGTATTTTGGCAGATATCGGGGCGTGCAGAAGCCGCTCCGAGCGTCACTCGTGCGACGAAATCAAGTAGATCAAGACGATTGGATGCTGACGGAGGAAGTTCTTGGGAACGCGGGACTACCTATCGTGCAAATATTCGAATGATCGCAGCCGCAGATGCAGCCGGCAGAGTAACGAGGAGTCTTGATGTTCTCGCCCGTTGTGCTACCCGATGATTAGCGGAAAGCAGGACAGCTCATGACTGGAGCATTCGTTCATCCCACTGCCATCGTGGATCCAACGGCACAAATCGGCGACGGAGCACAGATTTGGCACTGGTCATCCGTTAGAGAACGGGCACAGATTGGCAAGAACTCTCGAATCGGTCAAGCCGTTTATGTCGATCACGACGTTCATATTGGTGAAGACTGCAAGATTCAAAATGGCGTATCGATCTATTACGGGGTACGACTGGGTGACGGTGTGTTTGTCGGACCAAACGTGGCATTCACTAATGACAAATATCCACGGGCCCGATCGACCGACTGGGTCGTAGTTGAAACCTACATTGAAGAAGGAGCGAGCATCGGTGCGAACGCAACCATCATCTGCGGAATTACTCTCGGTGCATACTGTATGGTGGGTGCAGGTGCAATTGTAACGAGGGATGTTCCTCCTCGATCGCTCGTCTTGGGTTGCCCCGCTCGGATCGTTGGATCTGTCGGAGAAGATGGCACGCCGGTCTTTGACGATGGCCGCATCCAAAATCGGACTTCGTGATGGAGAAGGCAAGAGCAGTACGCGAACCAATTCGCGTGGCAGTGGTTGGTGTTGGCTCTATGGGTCGCAATCATGCCCGCATTTACTCATCACTCAAAGCAGTCGAGCTCGTCGCCGTCGTAGATGCCGATTTGGAAGTGGCCGAAGAATCTGCTCGGCTGTACGGATGTGATGCAGCAGCCAAGATCGCGGAGGTAGAGGATCGCATTGACGCGGCAAGCGTCGCTGTTCCATCGTCGGCACACGCCGAAATCGCATGCTCGCTTCTCGCTAAAGGGATTCACTGTCTCGTAGAGAAACCACTTGCCCTAAGCGAAAAGGACTGCCTCTCGATGATCAAAGCAGCGAAGAACAGCAACGCCGTTCTCGCCGTCGGGCACACCGAGCGCTTCAATCCAGCGGTCCTGCAGCTGAACAAGATCCTCGCGAGTAGTGAAACGGCCGTCGCAGTAGAGGCGCATCGGCTCGACGCCGTGAGCAGGATAGTCGACGTCGACGTCGTGGCAGATCTCATGATCCATGACATCGATATTGCGCTCGACCTCCTCCAGGGAGAATTGATTGACATCGTTGCTCGTGGCGTTAGGTCCCCGGACCAGCGGGGATTCGACCACGCGACAGCGCTCCTTACTTTCTCGACTGGAGCCATTGCGTCAGTTACGGCCAGTCGAATTACTCAGAATCAGGTCCGCTCCCTCCACGTGACGACCCGCCGAAGATTCTTCAGCCTCGACTACCTTCAACAACAACTTTCGATTTGGACTCGCGGCTCGCTTGGCAATTTAGACGATGATCCCTACGATCTGAGTCAACACCGGTTTGAAAGCAGGACTGAGCGAGTCCTTGTGAGACGGACCGAGCCGCTCCTTGTCGAGATCTTGAACTTCATCACCTCTGTGCGCGGAGACGCAGTACCTGCAGTTAGTGCCGAACAGGCTTTGGCCTCACTGCGCGTCGTTTGGTCCATTCAGCAGAGCTTGGAAGCAGGTACCATCAAATCCCATCAGTTCAAGGAGCAATAATCTAAGGATGGATCTCCGAGGCAGGCGATTTGCAGTCATTGGAGGAGCGGGACTGATCGGCTCCCATACCGTCGACATGCTTCTAGAAGAAGACGTCGCTGAAGTCCTGATCTATGACAACTTCGCTCGCGGCCAACTGGCGAATCTGTCGTCTGCGATGTGCGACAAGCGCGTGTCAGTGTTTTCAGCTGGCGGTGATATTCTTCACGGAGATCTCCTAAATTCAGCTTTGACGGGCATCGACGGAGTCTTTCATTTTGCAGCTTTGTGGCTGCTGCACTGTCAGCAGTATCCACGCTCGGGCTTCGAGGTCAATGTTGCCGGGACGTTCAATGTTCTTGAAGCCTGTATTGCCCAAGGCGCATCGCGCCTTGTCCTCTCTTCGTCTGCATCAGTCTACGGAGACGCGGTGGAGGAACCGATGTCCGAAGATCACCCGTTCAACAACACGACGCTCTATGGAGCCACGAAGATTGCCGATGAAGCGCTAACGAAGGCGCTCTGTCACCAATACGGCATGAAATACGTGGGCCTTAGGTACTTTAACGTCTATGGACCCCGCCAAGATTACCGAGGTGCGTATGTAGCGGTGATTATGAAAATGATGGATGCAATCGATCGAGGGGAACCCTTGACAATCTACGGAGACGGATCACAATCGTACGACTTTGTCCATGTCTCGGACTGCGCCCGAGCAAACATTGCGGCGATGCGAGCGGAAGTTACCGACCGCTTCTACAACGTATGCACTGGTCGCAAGACTTCGATTCTGGAGCTGGCTCATGAGCTACTTCGATTGACAGATTCTCAATCCGAGATCAGATTTGAGCCAGCTGCAGAGCAGTTCGTGACTAACAGAATTGGTGATCCACAACGAGCAGCGGCGGATCTTGGATTCAGGGCCTCAGTTTCGTTGCCTGAGGGCCTCGAGCAGCTCGTACATTGGCGCGCTCAGAGTCAATACACACAAGACAATTTGTGCGACTGAGGGCAAGGCGAAATCATGGCTTCTAAGGCTTACCGGCAAGTCCCGCTCGCCCGACCAGCAGTTGGCGAGGAGGAATGGCGCGCGATGCGTCAGCCAATAGATAGCGGCTGGTTGACGCAAGGACCACGGGTCAAGGAATTCGAATCAAAGTTTGCAGGCGTTCACAATGTCCAGTACGCCATAGCGACATCAAGCTGCACCACCGCACTGCATCTCATGATGAGAGCCATCGATCTGGCACCTGGCGATGAGGTAATCGTCCCGGCATTCACGTGGGTTGCAAGTGCAAACGCCGTCTCATACTGCGGTGCAACCCCGGTATTTGTCGACGTCCTTCCGAATACATACAACATTGATCCTGAGGCCGCGGAGAATGCCCTGACGGTACGCACCCGAGCGGTTCTGGCTGTTCACCTCTTCGGCCTGTGCGCCGACATGAATGAACTCCGCGCCCGCATACCGCCAGAGATCCCAATCCTTGAAGACGCGGCGTGCGCGGCTGGCGCTGAATATAGAGGCAAACGAGCGGGTGGCCTAGGCCTCATGGCAGCATTCAGTTTCCACCCAAGAAAGATCATCACGACCGGTGAAGGCGGCATGATCACCACCGGTAATGAATTGCTCGCTACTCGAGTTTCGCGACTTCGCAGCCACGGCGCTGCAACTCCAGCGGAGGTCCGAAATGAGAGCTCGGAGCCTTTTCTTCTGCCGGATTTCGATGAAGTTGGCTACAACTACCGAATGAGCGACCTCCAAGCGGCTCTCGGGATCGTGCAGCTGTCAAGATTGGAGAAGTTTGTCCACGAGCGTAGGCTAATAGCCGATTCGTACACACGCCTGCTACGAGACGTTCCATGGCTGCGAACACCTGAAGTACCTGACGGCAGCCTTCACAGTTTCCAGTCGTACGTGGTCTGTTTGACCGATCCAGCGATCAACCGCGAACATGTTATGCGTTGCCTTCTCGATCACGGAATCGACTCCCGGCCTGGCACTCACGCGGTCACTGAATTGACCGTATATAGGAACTCAATCGGAAATCATCCCGGAAATTGTCCAACGGCAGCTCAGTTGCATCACCGGAGCCTCGCGCTTCCGATGCACAACCACCTTTCGCAGGATGACGTGTCGCACGTAGTCGCAACGCTCCGCGCAATTTGATCATCAACGGGATCCATAGAGCAGGACACCTTGACCAGAGAACATCTTGGCTCAGAGTTCTAAGAATTCATCTATTGACGGTGGCCTGAGTGAAGTGGGAGAAGAACATTTTTGCTCGCTGGGCACGATTCCTCTCATCCGCGTTGCAACGACCACTTGAAACCTAGGTGGGAAGCCCATTTGGCGACGTAAGCAGCGCTACTAGTAGTGAAGATGTCGATCTCATCATACCGACCGATTCAACCGGAGATCAGTGCCGCGCCGAACAAGCAGCATCCACTGGGGCCAAACTGGATGTCTCACTCAACTTCGAAAGGGTCTCGTTGGGCTGGGACTTGAGATCTTCATCGTCCGAAGGTTCAACGCTTTCGAGCGACAATATCGGAAGATGCTCGGTCAAGGTTGGCACCACTCAAAAGTTTCCCGGAAGATGCCAGAACGGCTAAATGACTCTTTGAATAGAAAGATGTTGGGTCGAGCTTTCATCGATGTCGTCGAGGTGCCAAAGTCGAAGTACCGATATCCGTCCGCATAGCTTCTCCCGAGGCCCTCCAGCAAGAGCAATGTGAGGCTCTGGGTGGAGGCTCGGGCCGGGTCCTGACACAAATAAAAAGAGCTATTGACTCGGCGATTAATGACGAAGTAGGTAACGCCGGCCACCGCAACTCCGTTAAGGCGCGCCACATCCACCCAGATTCGTCCAGGCAGTTGCTCAGCTAGATATTGAAGATTTTCCCGAGAGTGTGTCGGCTGCCGTCCTTGCGCAATGTAGCTGGCTTCCATGACTGTCCAGTATTCTTCAATGTCGGCATTATGGACGACTTCAACGCCGCTTGACATTGCCTTGCGGGCAGCGTTCCGAGCCCGTGAGCTGATGCGCTGTTCTGTTTCGCCATCGAGCACGCATACAGATGAGACATCGCGATTCACCGAACGGAACCCAGCCTCCAAGAGACAGAAGTGGAACGTGTCAAGCGTCTCCTCAGCACAGCAAGAAATGGGTGGTGTCAATCGACAAGATGAGGCCCCTTCCTCGGAGATGAAGGACAACAATGCCGAGACGGCCTCTTGACTTTTCTTATAGCTCGGAACCGATGAGAATGCGAAGCTCCCGTAACTCCCACCGTAAGGCGAGAATGCCTTGCGCCTGCCGTCTATTTCGTCTATCACAATGGAGATGCGGCCTATTGCTTCGCTCCCATTGAGAAGCAACAGATGATGAGCGCGACCCGAGAAGCGATCGCCGTGGTAAGCGAGGAAGTCAAGCCTGTGGAAGACCGTGCCGTTGACGCTTCGATCGATAGCGTCATCCCAAATAGCGGTCTCACGATCTCCAGCGGGAGCGAGGGTTAATGCGACCATGGTTCTTCCCAACCCATTGCGGGGCTGTGCTCCAAAGCAAATGCCTCGGCGCGCTTGGCATCTCCGAATCGCTTCATTCCCGCCACAAGTGCTTCGCCCACTTTCAGCCCTGCGGCATGGAGCTCAATTACCGGCCTCGGCCCCGAGTAACCAGAGGTGACGGTCATGGTGAAAGCGCCCACCTCGACCCGTGGCCACTTGGCGATGCCAATTGTGTCGAGCAAGTGCTCGTCCAGGACACCGCTAAGGTGGATAATGGGTCCTCCAGCCTTACGGAGCGATGCCGTTGGAATCCCTGACGGAGGCCCAACGAGATTGGTATCGGACCGCTGTTCGGCGAGCACAACGGCGTCGGAATTCGCCACAAGTTCAGCGACCGCTGAACCGCTTGCCCATCCATCGATCATTGGATTGAGTTGATTCACTATCGCACCCGTTCTGACGAGATGCTCGGAGATTGCCGATCCGAACGGATTGGAGCCGACGACGAGGATGCTGCTGCGAACGATTTCAATCTCAGCTTCAAGCAGCAGACGAGCAACAACCACTCCCAGATAACCAAATGTTTGAAGTCGAGAGTCGGCTTCGTTGGTCCCCAAGACAGGTATGTTCCGCTTCCTGCAGGCAAGCAGATCCAGATCTGATGGTCTATGTTCCCAGGTCTCCCACATGAGCGAAATGGCGGCACACGTGGGTAGGCGAGAGATGAAGTTCTCGTCGATCGGTCGAACGAAGCCGACGTTGGTAACGAGTTGTGCCTCGGACGCCGCGTGAAACGGGGCGTTCTCGCGGACTTCGATCCGACTGTCCACACCGAGAAAACGTGCCCATTCCTTCATGTAAGTCTCTACTTCACGCGCACTTCCGTAGCCGGAGTCTCTTGTGCACGCGATGACGTGCTGGGATCCGGCTTGGGCTGCGAGCAGGGCGGTCACGACAAACGGACCTGACGCCGCCTCAGTAAGGACTGTGACGTCCCGTAGGTCGAGTTCGAAGTCTTCGATGGCGCGCGTTAGCAAGCGTTCGACGCGCCTCGGATTGGCAAGCTTCCTCACGGGTGAACCTACTGCAGTCCTGCATGGAGGGTCTCACAGAACTGCTCAATCGAGAGAATCGGCCGAGTCAGCATACGCCGATTCTCTCGATCGCTCAAATATTTTTGCACAAGCGCTCTCATCATTTTGGGATTCAGATAGTCGAATATACGGCGTCAGAGTACAGCTGGCGCTTGACGCGGTCGATATTCTTACCGTGGATTCAATCCGCACCTTGGTCCGAAAGGCATTGTGTGACTCTCGCGTCTGCCGCGGGTGGCACTTAGCGCTCCATTTCTATTACAGCAGAAGCCTGACATCGGTCCCTTGCCTAAACTCGCGACTTGATTTATTGACACATCTCTTCTCGTTGAGAGTTGCGATCTCTACCAGATAACCTAGCTCCAGCCGAACTGCTAGATGCCGAACGAAATCCACCAGGACGGTAGCAGGGATATGAAAGTGCGCTTCAAGATCGTGTGCCATGTTGAGCGTTTCATCCAGAACAATAAGGACCTACAAAGTATCCTTGTTTCGATGCAGATCGTGAGTTGGGCATATTCCTCGGATCGCCGCCACACGATCATATATTTGACGTGAACAACGCGAAATATGTCTCGCGCCCGGGGGGCCCTTGCCTGAGGACTAACGGGTGCAAAGACCGCACAACATTCGGCAATATGTAGATTGACGTACCCAGCTATCGAAGTTGGTAATCGAAACGTGTTGAATATCGAGGCGTAGGAGAAATGAGAACATCGGTGAAACCCGCATGTCTCGCGAGAGTGGTCATCTCGTCCTGGGTTAGGCAAAGATCTTCAAATGGAGATAACCAGACGTAATCGCGGCACCCTGCTGCAGCTAGTACCACCTGCCGAACAATATATGCTGCGTCTCGCATCCGTCCGTTTCGCACAAGAAATGCAACATAGGTGACGGGACTGTGGGACTGCCGGATCTCCTTCTGCGACGCAACCTCTCCCACAAATGCCAATCCGCCTGGCGCTAGGAGACGCCGCATCTCGAGGAGGGCCGCGAACGCCTCGTCCGCATTGCTCAAATAATGGAACACACTGTTGCAAACGATCACGTCGAACGTTCCCTCAAGTGCGTCAACATGGTCTGCGGCCCCCACCGCGAAACTCACATTGGCTAGTTGGCCGTGCGTCTCTCTCAACCGATTCACTTGGATAACTGTGGGTACGACGCCAAGTCCTTGCGCGATTTGTGGCGCAAGTAATTCGAGAAGCGAGCCATCACCGCACCCGAGGTCCAGAAGGCGACTACCAAGCGACACCGAAATAGCCTCTTTGATGGCAAGATTGACGGCGGCTGTGAGTTCAACTGACCGTCCAGCCATCATGTGTTGGTCGGGCTGCTTGGCTTGCCACTCAAATTCCTCGCGACGCGACTTGAGGCGGATCAGAGCCATGATCGAAGGCTAATTCAGGGCCTATGATTTTTCACGAAGTGTGGGCGCCAGTGGCACCCTCCACCTGGATAGTCGACGGCTTCGTCATCCATTCCGCTAGGCAACCAACGACCTGCGTACTTCGATGTGTGACGATGAAGCGGCGCCATCAAAGGTCCACGGAGCTCGGGATACCCTCTGGAGCAATGCCGATCCAGTTAGCATTCGCCCGTGGACATCACAAAATGGCGAACACACTTCGGGAGAAAGAACCGGGTCGTACTTGGGCTTGTGGAGCTCGGCGGCTTCTACGCTAACCTCAAAGCGGGTCTTCAAGAACTCGGAGTTGACGTTCGGCACTACGTCGTCGCGCCCCATCGATTCCAGTACGCGGAACCGGATCGCTGTCTCGTAATTACATGGGTCGCGCGCTCACAGATGCGCCGATCGAAGACATCGAAGCGCCAGCTACCATTGAAACTCATAACTGTCGTCGAGAACGTCTTGGCTCGAATAGTCGCTACCTTTTGGCTCATTTGTAGATTTGACACTGTCATCTTCGCCGGCGGCGTGAGCCTATTGGGCGGAGCCGATCTATGGTTAATGAAAGTATCTCGCATGACGATAGTGATCGTCTTTCACGGCTCGGATGAACGACCGCCCTACATCAATGCTGCACTGTGTGGCAAACCTGAATCATTCTCACCAATCGAGTGCGCGCGACTAGCTCGGTCAATAAAGAAGCGGGTCCGGCGCTCCGATCGCTTTGCGACATGGGTTATTGGGAATCCGGCGTCCGCTCACTTCCATGAGAGACCAATCATCTGCATACTTGCAATCGGCCTTCCGTGCGACGTGTCAAAGACAATGCCACGCCGGACACAATCACACGATGAAATACGAATTCTTCACGCGCCGTCCAACGCCTCCATCAAAGGCACCGTGGACATCCGAAAGTGCGTAGACACGCTAACTAGTGAGGGATTCGAAATAGAGTTCACAGAAATATCTGATCGGTCGAATCAGGAAGTACAACTCGCTATGCAAAGGTGTGATCTAGTTATCGATGAAGTCTGGAGCGACTCCCCAATGGGAATGATCGGCGGTGAAGCCGCGAGCGCCTGGAAACCCTACCTGGCCGGGGGCTATGCATGGCCCTTCTTGGAGAGGATTACACCGAAGGAATGGATACCCCCAGTTGCACTTTGTGAACCTGAGTACATGCTTGAAACGGTTCGCCAGCTCGTCTCCAGACCCCGAGAACTCGTTCAGCTAGGTGCGAAGGCCCACGAATTTGTCGCCGAAAACTGGGACCGACGCATAGTCGCCACCAAAATGCTTGAGCTTGTGCGCAACGGGCCGCGACCAGATTGGTTGTTCGATCCAAGAGAAATTACTTACATCGAGGGCTATGGGTTGCCGAGAGATCGAGCATGCAAAATCATCCGCGAACTAGTCAATAAATTGGGACCGGAAGCCTTGTTGCTAGAGGATAAGCCAGCCCTCAGAGATCTCTTCGTGAATGAAAGCCACATCTAACCCAGGATGCATTGACTCGTAAGATCTCCAGAAAGTCAAGTAATCGCGTTTGCTAGTCGGCACTTGCGGGTCAAGAAGAGTTACAATTCTCGCGATTTATGTTCTGATCGAAAGGGACGCGAAGGACCTTTGCAGGCTGACGATCGGAGACGGCGTAATTGAATGGTGCATGCTCGGTCGTTACCGGTGACGTTCAACATCACTCGATTGCAGCTGGATACTTCATGAGCCAGGTCCGGAAGAAGATCACTCCGTGACGAAGACTACGCATATTGCAACATGTTTGGTGGAATTTGCCTGGAGACCGCCATGGTTCGTCTCTATAGGATCGCCTCGTCGACTTCGAAAGTTTCCTTGATGCACAGAGAGCAGCAGATGAAGATTTGGGGCATTAGGGGTATGGGAACGTAGGAGTGCTCACGACTTGCGCTATGCCCTAATGAAGCGCGCGCCAATGAAGGGTGGAATCCGCGGCTTACTGACCACGCTCGAGTTACTTGGCGTGCGTTCCTTGAGGCGTCGATTGCTCTTGTTGTCTACCGTCACCTTTATCTCGGGATTGGCGCAGGCCGCACTCCTAGTCATCTTGAGCGAGCTCGCAGTAAGCAGCGCTCAGCGACGGAAACACCTTGTAATCGAGGGACACTCGTTGTCGATCGAGCAAGCACTACTACTTGGCCTGGTACTGCTCGCCATCTTTTTTGCTGCTGGGATGATTACCGCATCGGCCACCAGTTCAATATCCGGTATTTCGCTCGAAGAAGGTCGAAACACCATGATTGACGCCTTCTTCGACGCGGATTGGTCTGTGCAGGCGGAGGAGCGCCTCGGCCATGTCCAGCAATTGCTAACCGTGAATTGCGAGGACCTCGCAGTTGTCGTACTAGCCATGGCGAACGGCTTACAGTCGCTCCTCACCGTCCTGGCGTTGTTGTTAGCTGCGTTTCTCGTAAATCCGATCGTCGCTGGTGGCGTACTCATCGTCGGAATGCTGCTGTACCTATTACTACGACCTATCAATGCTTGGACCCGGAGGGCATCGGGGCAATTGGCGGAAGACAGCCAAACCATGGCTACCCTCGTGACTGAATACACGAGACTGGCCCGAGACTTCCGGTTATTCGGCGTGAAAGATCCCGCTAAAGACCAACTGCACGTGCGCAATGGCCGAGCAGCTCGGAGCTTTCGTCGAAATAGGCACTTGGGCCTCTTGATTCCTGTCGTATATCAAACCTTTGCTCTCGGGTTTGTCGTCGTGGGTCTTGCAGTTTTGGCCAGTCGTGGTGGAAACGCTTTAGGTGCGACCGCGGCAGTCGTTTTGCTAGTCCTTCGATCGTTAACCTATGGCGCAAACATTCAGGCCACGAGCCAGCAGCTGCATTCATACGAAGCATTTCTAGACGGCTTGACCGAGGAGCTGGATCGGTATCACCGAGGCAAAGAAAAAGAAGACGGTATTTGTTTGCCCATGAGCTTTAGTATCGAATTTGACAACGTTTCATTTTCTTACGACGAGAGCAAAGACGTCCTCCACGACATCTCGTTTAATGTGCCTGAAGGCCAGCTCCTAGGAATCGTTGGCCGTTCTGGCAGCGGCAAGACCACAGTGAGTCAGCTTCTTCTCGGACTGCGGCGCCCATCCCGCGGCAACGTGATGATCGGTGACGTTCCATCGTCGAAAATTGTCAGTGGCGAAGGGATTAGCCCGATCGCGCTTGTGGCGCAGGAACCTGTCCTTCTACAAGGTTCAATAGCATGGAACATTGCCTTCTTTCGTGCAGTCTCTCAAGAGGAGATCGAAAGCGCGGCGCTCGCGGCTCATCTGCACGATGAAATCTCAATGATGCCGAACGGCTATGCGACCACTGTGGGCGAGGGCGGGGCCGCTCTGTCCGGAGGTCAGCGGCAGCGGCTCGCGATTGCCCGTGCACTTATCGGTCGACCTCGTCTCTTGCTTCTCGACGAGCCAACCAGCGCGCTTGACAGGAGATCGGAGCAACTTCTTCGCGAGACTCTTGCCGAGCTCCGGGGGCGCGTAACAGTCGTCGTGATCTCGCACCGTCTAGCGACTATTGAGGACTGTGACCTTTTGCTCGTGCTGGAGAAGGGACGGGTGGCCGACTTCGGTCCTAGTAGGGACGTTCAAGCTGGAGAGGGTTTCAAGAGAGCCACGCACCCTGCTCCCGATACTCGTGCCGCAACGTCGCTCTGAAGTTACCGGGTGACTATGTGTGAGGGTCAGAATTCGTCGGCTATGGACAAGGTCGCCACAATCTTTTTGCCGCCAGGAATCGAATCAGAAACCAATTCCGTTGACCAGATCTAGCAAGTCCGGATACTCCTCGCGGACGTCAACTGACAGCAACGGAATTGGCCATGACAGCGAGATGCTCGAAATGCCGCAGCAGCTCGAACTCCCGACTTGCCTGGAGAGGACACACCATTCTGGTCGCAGTGTCGAGCGAGCGTGAACTTCGAGTGCGGCTTTGCGTGGCATCCAACCTGCTTTACGAGCATGCCTCTATCCAAAGCGCCGCAACAGTTGGGACACAATGCGATCAGAGGCACCACCGGAGCCGTACACAGCCGGGCGGGCACCTTTAGGTGCTGACCGTCTTGCGCCGGCCTCAATGAGGTCGGGGGAGGTCCCGGCGAGCACGTTCCAGCCTCCAAGTAGCGTCTCGGGCCATTCCGTCTCCTCGCGAAGCGTCACGCACGGCACCCCGAGCCAATACGCCTCCTTTTGCAGACCGCCGGAGTCGGTCATGACGACTCGGGCGTTCGCAACGAGGGTGAGGGTACGTAGATAGGGCTGTGGTGTCAGGCCGATCACACCGCCGGGAAGCTTTCGTCTGCCGAGCGCGATACGGGTGCGCGGGTGGAACGCAAACACGACCTGCATCTGGAGACCGACTCGCGCTATTCCCTCAAGGATCGCATCGAGGCGCTCGGCAACGTCGGTGTTGCCTGATCGGTGCAGCGTGGCAAACGCATACGCACCCGCCGACACTCCGAACTCCTCGAGCACCTCGGAGCGATTTCGTGCCTCGTCAAGGTGCGATTCAAGAACATCGAGCATTACGTCGCCTGTAATCACGCTGTCGGTGATGCCCTCGCGCGCCAAATTTGCTGCCGCAAGCTCTGAGGAACACAGACACAGCGAGGAAAGATGATCGGTGACGACGCGGTTCACCTCCTCGGGCATATCCCGCCGACCAGAGCGCATTCCGGCCTCGACGTGAGCGATCGGAATCGAGAGCTTCGCCGCGGCAAGCGCTGCGGCAAGCGTCGAGTTGGTATCGCCGTACACGAGAACGCCGGTTGGACGCTCGCGAATGAGAACGGGCTCCAGGCGCTCAAGCATCCGCGCCGTTTGCTTGCCATGTGGCCCCGAGCCAACCTGGAGCTCGTGTGCGGGCACAGGCAATGCCAGATCCTCGAAGAAGACTTCTGACAGATCAGCGTCGTAGTGCTGACCCGTGTGCACGAGGACTTCCTCGATGTTCTCACCTGTTGCTTGGGCCGTACGGACAGCTCTCGACACTGCAGCGGCCTTAATGAACTGAGGCCGAGCGCCGACAACGGTCACAATCCTCACGAAGAGTCCTCGATGACCTGATCTTGCGAAGTTCGCCGATAGCTTCGACCGCACGTGCCGCAAACAAAGGTCGATTTCTCGTCGACAAAGTCCAAGCGATCGCCGCAGGTGCAGACAAAGCCCTCGAGGCGCGCGGGAACTCCGATGACGAGTGCGTGGTCAGGAACGTCACGGGTCACGACCGCACCTGCACCAACGAGTGCGTGGCATCCAATTGTAAGCCCGCACACGATCGTCGCGTTCGCGCCGATCGTGGCGCCTTGTTGGACAAGAGTTGGTCTGAACTCATCCTTACGCTCGATTGCGGCGCGTGGGTTAATGACGTTGGTGAACACCGCCGATGGCCCGCAAAAGACATCATCCTCAAGTTCCACGCCCTCATAGACCGAGACATTGTTCTGAATCTTGACCCGATTCCCGATTCGAACCCGACTTGCCACGAAGACGTTCTGACCAAGGACGCAGTCGCGTCCGATTCGCGCGCCACCCATGACGTGGCTGTAGTGCCAGATCCGAGTCCCCGCAAGAACTTCGGCACCCGGGTCAACGGTCGCTGTTGGATGAATGAACACCGACGCCATCACTGAGGGATTCAGCTGGATGGGAACGCCACCAGCAGCAAGGGAGCGATCCGCGGCATCGAGGACACGAATCACGGCGAGGCCACTTGCTGCATCGGTCCGCGGGCGACGACGCGTGCGAATGCACTCCAGAAAGTGTTCGCATGCGGCTCTTAGTGGCTCGATCTCTACGAGGGGTTCGCGGATCGCCTCGGCGCGCCGGGCAATCGGCACACGACCGTCGACCCATTCGACGAGGTGGGGATAGCGCGTGAGCTTTTCCGCCCACGGCTCGGTGTCGTCGAAGACGGCCATCTCGCGTTCGCCGACAACGATGAAGCGGTGCTCCTTGAAGGGGTGGAGCCAGCTAACAAAGACATGGGCACGAATTGAGCCCGGGAAGCTGAGGGTCGTAAGTGTTACGTCTGCGACCTCGGGATTGAGGTAGGCGCCACCGTGACAAGCCACTGTGTCGGGCGCGTCACCCACCATCCCGTGCAGGAGCGCGAGGTCATGCGGCGCGAAGCTCCACAGCGCACTCTCCTCGGTTCGTACCAGTCCAAGGTTCAGACGGTGTGAGTACATGTACCGGATCCGGCCCAGGGTCCCATCCCCGAGGAGCTGGCGCAGGCGCACGACTGCGGGGTGGTACTCGAGAACGTGGTCCACCATGAGAATGCGTCCACGCTCCTCGGCCGTTTCCGCCAGCTTCTCCGCGTCGGCGACCGAGAGCGCGAGGGGCTTTTCGACCAGCACGTCCTTGCCGGCCTCAAGTGCCTGTAGTGCTAATTCCGCGTGGGTCGCCGCAGGTGTCGCGATGACAATTGCGTCAATTGTGTTCCCGATTAGTAGGGGCTCGATCGACGCGCGGCATTCCACCCCCGGATAATTCGTACAGACTGCGTCCCGCTTGATGGGATCCAGATCCGCGGCCGCCTCGAGACAGCCAAGCGCACTCCAGGTGCGCAGATGGCTAGCTCCCCACGCTCCGCAACCAACGACGCCCACCCGAACGTCGTTCTTGTAGCCAACGGAACCCAGTACGTCAGACTCCAACGCGTGCCTCTTCACTTCGCTGAGTTTCTTCCTTGCTGACTCCGTAAACAATTGGCTCCTGCTGTCTCGTACCACTAATGGATGCTCGTCGCGTCATGAATTCTTGGACTGCCAGGCAGGCGAAAAAGAGCAGTAGGGAGAAAAGTTGAGCCCTTTGTCGGAACGACGTACCGAGATTGCCTTGGATCAGTGCGTTCACGAACACTAAACTTCCAATGGTTATGAATGGGAAAATGGTTGCTGTACGCCGTTTGCGAAGTCCGACCCATGCTCCAGCGATGGCGAGGACGTAGAGTGGCCACCACAGGACGGTCTCAACTCGAGCGAGGGTGAAACTCGTACTCGTTGAGTGTTGCCACGGAAACGGGCGAACGAGGAATGCGACCACACCACGTGGAAGAAATCGCACGTTGGACATGGTGCTGTTGTTCGCGGCAGTAACGGCCGCAAGGCCAGCGCCCGGCTGGGGAGGCTCCGAGGAAGGCACCGTGGTTGTAGTGGTGGCCGAAGTTGCAGACACGATCGCCGACTTGGCGCCTGAAGTTGCAGACACGATCGCCGACTTGGCGCCTAAAGCCATATTTGCTCTGATGGTTCCGAGGTTGCCGCTGTCCTTCGATACGAGATTCAAGCCTCCGATGCCGAGTCCACTCAACAAGGGAAGGGCAAGCACAACGAGTAGAGCTAACAGTCGAACAATCCATTGTCGGGGATAGTGAACTAGACACGCTCCTACCAGCAACGCCCACGCGACAACCAAGAATGTCTGATCCCGAAGGTGCACGAGACCCCATAGTGTGAGAATAATTGCCAAACCGAGCAACACGGCCGAGGAATCTGAGCGCGCTCGAGTCAGGCGTGAGAAAAGTAAAGCTAAGCCGATCAGCGATGTCCACACCATTGACTCGCGCAATGCAACTGAAGACCAAATCACCTGTGATGGCCACACGGCCACGAGGGCTCCCGCGACGATGGCCAGACGCTTTTTGGTGACTTCTAGTACCAGCATCGTGGTCAATACCGCCGCGACACAGCCGAAAAGCCCCGCTATCAACTGACCGAACACGAGGTGACTCCCACCAAGCCATACCAGCGCCGTAAGGGGAGCTGCAAAAGTGGCCGTTGACCCGAACAGCTGTCTTCCATATCCATCCCATCGGGCAGCCGTTAATGTTCCATGGGCGGCCCATTGGGCGATGACCATGTATTCGGCCTGGTCCGGGGCAATCGAGATCGTGCGGTTAGTCACAGCCAAGATGATGCCGACGCCAATCCGGGCAACGGCTGCGAGTAGGGCCACCGAGGCCAACGGATGAGCAGCGATACCTGCTCTCAATCGCTTAGAAACAAATGCGAGTGATAGTTTCACGCCCACGCTCCTGGGTCCGGAAGCTCACCCAGGCAGACTAGCTGGCGCGGTACATGCTACGGCTAGCGAATCGGACGTTAGGTGGCCACACTATGGTTCCATATCCTGTCTCCAATCTCCGCGTCGGTACGCTGTCGATCGGAATACGCGAACCATGAATCTTCGCTTTTCGGGCCCTCCGCACCAGTTCGACGTTGGCCAGACCTCGCTTCCTGGTTCAACCGGGCCCAATCACATAGAGCGGACGGTCGAAATCGCCTCGACACTGGAACAGACGTGCTACCCATGGAAGTTCCCAACAAAATTGGGAGACCTCTCGAATGAATTGACAGAGCCAAACTCGGTACATACGTTAATGAAAGCCCCACGTCGTGATGTGCGCCTAACCTGAAGTGCGCGAGAGAATGTGCCTACGCTTGAACGTACGTCCCATAGGGTGGTTCTCTCCCGCTCGACGAGCTGGCGGGTTCCTCGCCTTTGGGGGCGAGTTCGCATCCACGCGACAATGACTGGATCTAGCTATCAGGACGATATCGGCTCGTACTCATATGAGACGATGGTTGAACTCCGAGCGGCGCTAAGTTATAGGCAATACGGACTTGAATTGGCTTCGGGTTGCAAGTCGACGTTGGGTCGAATGGTAAATCCGAGCTGAACCGTCCGAACAAAGTGGCGAAGAATGTGAACTGCACAGGAACCAGGAGGCTGATGTCCAACTCTGCATACCGTGAGGTTTCCTGCCTAACTCTTCTTCCCCCCGTGCATACCTAACCACCGGAATTCCATAATCGCGCGGGGGCCACACGACTCTATGGCGGTCGCAGACACCGATGATGCAGCTACTCAAGGAAGCTTGCCGACAGTAAGCGTCATTATTCCGTCCTACAATGCGGCCCGATTCTTGAGGGATTCCATACACAGCGTACTGAACCAAACATGGCAAGATCTCGAGTGCATCGTTGTGGACGATGGGTCGACTGATAGTACTGCTGACGTAGTTTCAGCCATCAAGGATTTGCGTCTGCGCTACCACTATAAGCAGAACGAGAAGACGCCTTCAGCGACTCGAAATGTTGGAGTATCTGTCTCTAGAGGTGAGTTCGTCGCGTTCTTGGATGCTGACGATGTATGGCTGCCAACCAAACTGGAATCACAAATGCGGCTCCTCCAAGCGAAACCTGACCTTGGCCTTGTGTTCTGCGCTTACGCCATTACCGACCCCGAACTTCAGCCCCTGACAGTCATATACCCTGAACACCGCGAGGATCTCTTCCTGCGAACGCTGCTTGCTGAAGGCAACGGTATCGCTGCAGGCTCAACCGCCCTCGTGCCGAGGGAGGTCTTTGCGCAATGCGGTGGTTTTGAGATCGAATTGTCCGTTAGCGAAGACACTGATTTCGCGGAGCGAGTGGCCCGTGCTTTCCCCGCCGATGGAGTCGATGAATGTCTAGTCCTATACCGAACTCATCCAGGCCAAAATCATCTGCGAATCGACGCTTTCGAACACGATGCGCTCTGGATTCTCGAGGACCGATTCGGTCTGGACCCTGCCCGAAAGGCGCTCCTTCACAGAGGACTTGCCAATCTTCACACAAGACTTTTCTTCTACCGGCTTCAGGCCGGCGAACTGCGGGCCGCCGGTCGCCACTTTCGCCAGGCACTGCGCATCGGCCCCTATCGATTGATACGTCTGCCCCTTGAGGGCATGGCACGACGAGCAGCGCGGCGAAGCCGGTCGGCTGCCTTCCGAGTGAGGCAGGCGTCGCACGCTCAAGCCCACTGAAGTGGAAGCCACTCTTGTTTACCCCATGGAGCTCAAGAACTTCTCAGGATGGTCCAGAAGTGGTGCGCGACATAGTTGGAGCAATTCTTCTGATGGTTGCCTCGGCATGCGGAGTTGCCGGATGGCGGTTCTTAGACGGCATCACGAGTCCTGGAACTCCGATGTGCGGCTATACATCCACGGGCCCGTCGCGCCCAGACCATTCCAAGCGGTGAGGAAGACTCAATTACACTGCACCGATCTTACCTGACGACCCGATGCCATTCGCCCGGCAAGAAATGCCCACGAAATCAGCGACTTGCTCGGTCGATATTGGTTAACTATCTCTTGTTGAGATTACTCAACGGCTTGCCTCATTAGTCTTTGACCGGTGCTCTGTGGGTTATGCGACTCGGCTGCACCGCTTACTTCCGCTTTGGCACTTATCTTCAATCTAACTGGTGATAGCCAATCTTCTCATTTTGGAACAAGATGTTCGATCAATGATTCAGCCTGCACATGGGAATCTGGAGAAGACCATTTTTGGACACAGATCGCTGTTGGAACTCAGTATATGCGAGCGCACAAATCATGATAATAGGCTCACTGTATGCCCCGACAGCTCGCTGACCGGATAGTGGGAACTGAGATAGACATATGTAATACTGGCGCGACACCAAGTCAATGAGTTCTAGATGTGTGGGATAGTCGGAGTTGTTGACCCAACCGGAAACCCTGCTGCTTACATGCCGCAGCAACTTGCTGCGCTTCGGCATCGCGGACCGGATGCGTTCGGGATGTTTTCTGGCGGTGCAGCAACTATCGGAGAAGCTCGTCTCGCTGTAATCGACATAATCACTGGCGACCCGCCCATTACGAACGGTGACGAAACTATCGGGGCGGTACTCAATGGCGAGATCTATGGCTTCAAGGAACTTCGCTCCAAGCTGATCGCGTCAGGTCATACCTTTAGAACGTCTGGTGATACCGAGGTACTTGTCCATCTTGCCCGCGATCATGATCCAGTTGACATTGCGCGTCAGCTCGACGGCATGTTCGCGTTTGCGATCTGGGATAAGCGTCGCAGTCGCCTCATCCTTGGCCGGGACAGACTTGGGAAAAAGCCGCTCTATTACTGGTTTGATGGAAGTTGCTTGGTATTCGCAAGCGAAATCAAGGCAATCCTTGCCCACCCATCCGTACCACGAAGATTCAATCCGAATGTCCTCGAAGACTATCTGACATTTGGCTACGCACCATCGCCAGAAACATTCTTCCAGGGCATTCATTGTTTGCCACCGGCACACATCTTGGTCTTCAAACCAGGCGGAACTATAACTCTCGAACGCTACTGGGAGCTGCCCAGTCCAGTAGCCGATGGCTACCCAAGAACAAGCTTTACTGACTCCGCTAGGCAAGTGAGGACGGGACTCGAACGGGCTGTCGAGCGCCGGTTGGTTTCAGATGTGCCACTGGGTGCGTTTCTGAGTGGTGGTGTGGACTCATCAAGCATCGTAGCGATCATGTCTCGATTGATGAGCGAACCAGTCCGAACATTCACGATGGGCTTCAATGGCAAGGACGGTTTCGACGAACGGCCGTACGCGCGTCTCGTATCATCGCGTTTCAGCACCGATCATTTTGAATTTGTGGTTGAACCGGATGCTTCGAACCTGATGGAGCAACTGATATACCACTACGACCAGCCCTTTGGAGATTCGAGCGCCCTGCCAACGTACCTTCTCGCCGAAGAGACGCGAAAGCACGTGACCGTGGCACTCTGTGGAGACGGGGGCGACGAATTGTTTGCCGGATACGAACGATTTGGCGCCGCGATATTGCTTTCGCGCCTTGAGAAGCTGCCTCAGCTAATTCTTGGTCCAGTTAGGACTCTCGTTCAGAGCATTCCATCGAATCTTTTGAGGGGAAGGGTGAGTAGCCTCGTGCGCCTGCTTTCGCACACAGATGAACCCTTACATTACGCGCTCCGGTCATGGGTTAGCTTCGTATCATCGGACTGGAGAGCTCAGTTGATCAAGCCCGGTTCGACGTTTGCTACATCTGACTTCGACGAGATTTGGTTGTCATCTCTAGGCGCGTCGCTGCTCGATCGTTTGTTATTACTGAACATTCAGACGTATCTCTTGGACGACTTATTGCCGAAGGCTGACCGTATGAGCATGGCGCACGGCTTGGAAGTACGGTCGCCTTTTTTGGACGTCGATCTCTTGGCAACGTCGTTTGCACTTGCTCCTTCGGCGAAATTCAGACGAATAACATTGAAGCGCGTGCTGAAGAGTGCGGTCAGCGATCTGCTTCCGCCGGAAATACTGTATCGTCGCAAACACGGCTTCGGTGTACCCGTCGATCGATGGTTCCGTACCGACCTAGCCAATTACGTTCGAGGCATGCTGTGTTCGAAAAACGCTTCGGTCCGGAAGTTGCTTCGTCCTGAAGGAATCGATCAACTTGTCGGACTGCATCTGACTGGTCGCAATAACAATGGCCACGCACTTTGGACGCTCATCACTCTCGAGGGTTTCCTCCGAATGCAAGGTTGGTAGTTGACTTTTCTCTCTCGCCTGGGTTGTTTCCAATCGAGTGAACAAGCCCGGCGCCCGCATTGAGAATTCGACGCTGTTCAGCCAAGGAGACCCCCGCAAATGATCAGCTACTTCACATACTCGATGGACCTCTACGAATCCGAGGACCGTCGCCGCGCCCCGCTGGTGCAAGCCATCGTCAAATGCGGCGGGAGCGCAGGTGAACAGAGGCGCTTGCGCGCGATAGTCGTCGCCTCGTCGAACGTAGCGATTGCACAATCGAGCGGCGTGAGGTGCGCTTAAGGAACGCCACAGACTGGAGTCCAACTGGGAAAACGCAGGCCCTCGTGGAGTTCGGACTCAGGACAATAGAGCGCGTATGTCTGCCTAGCTAGGTGTCGTTTCGCCAGTGCGGTCGGTAGCGGCCCTGTTTGCAATCCGCTGATGGCGATAGAACCTGAACCGACGATTAATTGGCCAGCAGAGCAAGGCGAAGGCAATCGCCGCGACGGTGCCACATGCAGGCCCATGCCAGATTCCCACACCTGTTTCCGCACTGAGCGTGCCTCAAGCTCGACCAATAAGAGCTGGAGGGAGGATCGCCTGCTCAGGGAGCGACGCTCTCTCATGCCTTCAATCAAGCAGTCTGGCGATCTGCTCGACCGGAACGTCCATGAGAATCTTCAACAAGAAGGCAATTTTTTCACATGGGCGCCACAACAGAGTTTCCGTGAACCGACCCCGTGACGACGTAGCCCAAGGATGCCAACAAGTCCCGATCGGGCAAGGTTTCCAAGATCAAAAGCGGGCGACAACGAGTAATCGTCTGAACCGCTCCTATGAGTGCCTTGTGCTCGTGCCCTTCTACGTCGAGATGGATGACGACCACGCGTCTGCTCGCAGGAACAACCTCATCAATACTGATGAGTTGCACCTCGATCAGGCGAGCATTTGCACCTGATCCTTCATTGGGACCTTCTACTAGGTGGCTACCTCCACCAAGCGGAACCCCTTCAAGAGAATATGTCGCCAACCGTCCGATGCCACGCACTTCGTCTAAGGCACCCTCAGTGAGGACCACGTTGGTGAGGCCGTTCAGGTGAATCGTCCCCTTGGCACACCGAACATTCTCCGGATTCGGCTCAAAGGCCCAAACAACGCCCCCATTGACTCGAGAACGAGCCAGGGCTGGTACAAAATCCCCGAAATATGTACCGGCATGGACAATGTCGCCCTCGGGTTCGCGATTGATCAAAAGCTTGATCGTTTCGGGTTCGTACACACGGCCCCGGAGCACTGCTAGGGCGGCTGGCCGATGGGCTGACGACCTGGGCACGCAGTATTGACCATACTGATTGGACGCGATGACTGCGTCAACATCCCCGCTCGGCCATGGAGGCAAAGACGGTACCTTAAGCCACTTGACATACCGAGTTTCACACCACGCAACGGCGCGACAAGCCCATCGTTTGGCTATTTGGAACAGCGATGAATCGGCCATGTCGACGGGTATTTCATAGAGATCCTGCACTTTCCGTAGGAGATCGGACGAACTCCCAAGTGGATTCGACACGACAGCCTCCGGTGCATTGTTATCAGGATGGTTGCACGTGCCGATTGCACCTGCGGAAGGACCCAACTAGACGTTTCAAAGCACTAAATCTAACGCGACGTTCGATGGCCGAATAGATAGCGTGTCGTTGGCAAATGAGCGATCGCTTCACCCGTCCAATCAACATCGGGCAGTGCTCTCAGCCAATTGTCTAGACCCGATCTGTTGTCGAGTTCTCGAAATCGTTCCCGATAGCCGATGAGAAATTCGTCGAATTCACGGATCATCCTTACGATTCTTAGTTGGAGTTCGGCCGGCGATTCACTAAGAGACCACGTGGCAATGAATCCTCGGCGGCCCCGAGCAGAACCAATTGCGGCCTCTAGCTGTTCTATCGAGCTCACTACTAAGGTTTGGCCCGGTTCCAATTCGTGGGGGTTATCCACAACCTTAAGTCCGAGACTTTCAAGAAAGAACCGCTGAAGTGCAATCAACAGTGGAAAGTCAAAGAGAATGTACGCGCCTTTGAAGCCCAGTTTCGCAAACAGACGTCTCATGCTTCCGTATCCGCCGCCGAATTCGAACACGACGTCGCAGTCTTCGAGTCGTTCGCCCGAAACAGCTGAGAAGCGTGCAAGATGGTAAGCACCATGAATCAGATTCCCACTCGTCGCTGGACGCAAGCTCCAAAGAAATGGATTCCCAACAGGATCTTCCCTAAGAGCGGATTTCCAACGCTCCCATTCTTCTGACGACTTGAGCACACCAACCTCAATGCCCGTGTAACCACGCCGCGCGACTCTGCCGCCAGTGAACATAGTCTTGAGGATGGGATCCCAACGCAAGAAATGGTCGGGATCTTCTTTGAGAATGAGCTCTCGAATACTCGATTCGATAGCTTGCCACGTCTTCAACGCCTCTGATTCCGTCGTTAGTTCGCTCTCGTGTGAGCTCGCAGCGCGTCTCAGTTGCTCACGAGCACTCGAAGTGGAAGTCCAGGTTGGGGGTCGCAATATGTTGAATAATGTCGGCAATGGCTTGACACGGAATCTCTCTGGCAACATGTACTTGAGCACCTCAATTTGGGTATCTTGCTAATTATGCGACCTAGCGTTTCGGGATGCGAGTTTCGTGCCAATGATTGGTCGGACCACATCACTCGAACTCTAAGAAATCCTAGAGGACCCTTAGCCGATTGACCGACACCATGATCTACTGATCCACGCCTGCGTCGCGGCACCTTTGCTACGAACAAATCCATATGCACGTTTCCAAATCGGCGTATCCCTGCGGATTTCGTACAAGCTCGAGATAGGTTTGGCTTCGGGAAAGGTGAGAACATCCACTGTCCCTCCCTTCAGACCAAGAAGCTGAATCCGGTCCGATCTGCCAATACTCGATTGGGGCCAATGGCATTCGAAGATAGACGTGAATCCGGCCAAGTGAAGCGCGTCATAGAGTGATGGACGCGTAAGGACAAAAGACTCAGTGTTATTGAGTGAGGACCAAATCTTTGATTCTCGATCACTTGCTGAATCTGATTGGTGATGCTCAATTTGACGCTCGCCGAAGAATCGAGTCCCATGGTGAGTGACCACTCTGCGTCCCCGGATGGAGATGAGGGTATCGATCACTGCTGCACGGTCGGTTGCCTCTCCGACACGATCAAGGACTCCGAAGATACTCAACGCGTCGAGGTGATAAAGGATCCCGAGGCAAAGTACGAAATCAAACCGACCGTATCTCGATTCGGAGAAGTTTCTCACATCGTCCAGCACAAAGGTGCAACGACTGAGGTTGTGGGTTCTTGCCGCGAAACGGGCCCGCTCTATACTCGCCTCTCGGCCTTCAATGCCGACTACTTCGGCTCCATGGAGAGCCAATTCGATCGCAAAAGCGCCCGTGAAACATCCAAGATCAGCAATCCTCAGATTGCTAAGATCATCGCTACCCGTCAAGTCGCCCACAAGGCGAAGTACCTGCCGAAGCCTCTCCGGTTCCTGAGGGTTCGATGATGAGATTCGAGACATAGGGCGCAAATTCGCGACTCCGCTCTCATGAATGGCCAAAAGAAGCCACGCACTCTAATGGATTCTCATTGCGATATTCGCGTTCGTCGTCACGAACCTCGCACTCGAACAACGGACACCACATAATCGCATACCTAGTGGAGCTGCGCGAGCAGATTGCTCGAAAGATTAGATAATCACAGGTAGCGCATGCAATGCTACCCATCCATTGATCCAGGGCTCCGTGGTACTAGACACTGGCCAGAATGAATCACCAAGGTTTGCGAGAAATATAGGGTTTGGCTTCTCGAAATCTCGCTAACGATGCGTAGGTCACACAGATCGATTGTGTTGGCGAAGTAGGCGCGCCCGGTGAGTGGCGTGCCATAAATCGCTCTCGCGCACAGAATGGTCAGGCAAGTACAACCGATCAAGTAACCAGGAGTCGACTCTACTGTTCTGTTTGCAAGTTGCAATAAATACGATCTTCATATCTCTTGAAGCATTAAGGGCGAAGCTAGGGAATATGCCATCGGACAGTCCGTAGGGGACTGCTAATGCGGGAATCGCGTTCTGGAAGTCCGATAAGGCCGTCCCGTTTTGAGCTTTCGACTGTTCATAGAGATCCGCTGTTATATGTGTCAATCTCCAGTGATGGTACAGGTGAGAACCGAACCACACGTCCTCGCAGCCGGAGATCAGCTCAAGTCCCGCTTGTGTAACGGGATCGCCTTGAAAGCGAAGAAAGTCCGAATCAGAGCCGTATTTCCGAGCCTCGGCAAGGATCCGCTCTCCTTCGTCTACGTTGATTAGTTCGCGAATCTCGAATGTGGAAGCTATTGACCGGCTCGACTCAAAGGCTTCTACCGCCGCCAAGTCCGGATCTCCGACGACTGTCGCCATGTTGATGAACCATATGCACGGCAGTCCCATCTCGGACAGAAGGGGAATGCCATTTTTACAAATGCCCGACCACGCGTCATCGAATGTGAGAAGCGCTGCATCTTTAGGCAGTGCAGCGACGTCTCCTCCGAATTGAGGCAGCTGCATCGGCGAGATGACGGTGAAGCGCTGGTGAATCCATTCGACCTGTTGTCGAAAGTGCAATGGCAGCGTATAAATGCGTGCTTCACGTTGGAATTGTGAAGGTGTATCCGTGATCTCGTGGAACATGAACACTGTCAGACCTTGAGTCAGCCAATTCCGAAATTGTCCGGATGTCTTGTCAAGACGTAAGCCCGCCGAGGTAGCCAAGTTCCGCGCTGCAGCTCGGGGCCACTTCATTCGATCGCCAGAGATTTCAATATTGCCCCAACGTCCCCAAACGCCGAGACCGTCGCACAGCCAGCTCGACAAGGTACATGCTCACTGGGATGCAAAGGCTGGCTGCTAGCAGTGCGAAGAGAGACTCCCCCCAGGCAAAGTGTGCCGAAAGGACAGCATCCCGAGTTACGTTGATGGCGAGGGTTAGCGGTACGATCTCCGTAACATGGCGCAATGTTTCCGGCAGAGCGGTAGTCGAGAAGTAGGCGCCAGACACAATGGGCAAGATCAATCCCAGAAGATTTGCGAGCGGTACCCCGTACTTGAATGCGATAAGAACCCCCGCTGTCGCGTTTGAGAGTGCCACGAAGAACAAGGTGGCTGCAATGAGGCCAATGACAAGACCGGCCCAAGCCCTAGGCCCAAGCGTTAGACGGGCTCCGAATATCCAACGGCCTGCTGCAAGTACGACAACTGCCAGAAACGCCCCCCTGAGTACCTCGTACATCGCCGAGCCGGAGATGAGCGTCGATGGGCGCGACGGGGCGGCGAAGAGCAGTTCGAGGGTCCCCGACGCCTGCTCCCTGTCGAGCGAGGCGATGGAACGCAAGACACCAAATTGCATGCGGAGAATCGCGATGCCGGGTACGGCGAACGCAAAAAAATCGACTCTCCCCGACTCTGCCCGGGCCCCCGTGTAGCGGGCAATAAAGAAGAACAAAGATACGCCGCAAAGGAGCCCGACGATATCCATGACAAACGGTGCTCGATGAGAGAGCTCGAGGCGAAAGTCGCGCCAGAGTAGGACCACAATGGCTCGACTCGGTGAGATCACGCGCTCACCGCCTTCAGACAGTCAGATAATACGGCGAGATCGGTATCGCCGGGGAGCTCGGCGACGACGTGACCACTGCTGAGCAACACTGATCGAGTGGATATTCGAGCCACGATCTCAAGATCGTGGGTCACGAGCAGGATCGCTCGATCGCTAGATGCCGCTAACGACTCGATGAACAGATCGTTGGCACCCGGATCCAGTCCACGCGTGGGTTCATCGAGGACGATCACAGGATTAGTGCTGAGCATGGCGCGCGCAATTGCAAGGCGGCCACGCATGCCTGTCGAGTACTCACCAACGCGCTGCGTGGCAGACTTCGACAAGCCGTACTTTTCGAGGTAATGATCCGCGTTCGTCGCCGCATCGCTTGACGAAAGCCCACGTAGTCGACCAAAGAAGATGAGATTGTCGCGACCCGACAGCCGCCAATACCAACCGTGTTCGTCACCAAGTACGCACGAGACCGATGCCCGCACTTCTGCCGGATGCTTGCGTATGTCGAAGCCAGCGACATGAACAGATCCCGAGTCAGGCGTTACCGTACCGATGATGATCCGAAGAAGCGTTGTCTTGCCCGACCCATTCGGCCCGACGAGAGACACGACTTCACCCATAGCCACCGATAAGCTCACGTCCGAAAGTACCGCGAGCGACCGGAACTTCTTCGAGACGTGATCCAATGTAAGTCCAACCGCTGGTGATTGGCCAAGATAGGGGCTCTCGGCATTTAACATAGAGATCCTATGGTCTCGCTTTCCTCACTCGAACGCCAGAGTCGGCTGGGTCTTGGCTCGCTCCAACGTAACCTATTTGGGCGATACCTACTGCCCGCAAGAACCGGCGTAGAGATAGCACGGTCGATCTTGGCACGGCGTCCCGATGCTTACATTTGTTCCTATCCGCGGTCAGGACGTACCTGGATCTCCTACTGCCTCGCCGCCTACCTGCGTGAGTACTTCGACTTGCGAGCAAATCTGAGCTTGTCTAACTACACGGGCTACGTGCCCAATGCTGACGATCCGCCAGATAGTCCGTTCGGAATTGACTCGTTCTTGTTTGCAGATCTCCTCCAAGTTCCGATGATCGCAACAAGTCACGCTCCCTACAAGAAGGGGCGATTCGGCGAGGAGATCATTCTCGTCTTAAGAGAACCTCATGACGTCATGGTTTCGTACTATTTTTTTCTTACTACGTATCTCCACAGGGTTGAGTGCGGATTTGCTGATTTCTTGCGAGGTAACACGGATTTAGCGGCGATTGGCATGCCGAGCCCTGTTTACGCTTTGTCGCGCTACTTGGATAGTTGGGTCGAACCAGTGTTATCAGGTGCGGTAACTGTCACCACGTACGAAGCCTGGCACGCTTCGCCGGAGGAGGAACTGACAAAGCTGCTTACGATTCTTCGTCTCCCGCGTCGCGAACTCTTGGTTGCAAAGGCGTGTGTGCTATCTGATGCAGATCACATGCGCTTGAGCGAACAGACCGAGGGCGCGCACTTCTCTGCGGTCGACATCACCAAGAACCAGCCGGAGGATCTAGGTTCTCGGAACCCAGATGCACGCTTTGTTCGAAGAGCAAGTGTTGGGTCGTGGCGTACTGAACTAACCACCCACGAGGCTACGCTTCTTGATGAGGCGCTGGATCGTCAATTGACGCGACGAACAAAGAAGATGATGCTGGACGTGGGCCTCGGATACAAATCTTGATTGAATATCAGGTGTCGTTTGGGGCTCGATCCGAGGTAATACGGCGAGCACGACGAAGTCCAACGAGAATTCGACCTTTTCCACTGAGAGCATGGACGCCGTTATAGTGCGGGGTCACTACGCCGCCGAACTCAGCTTTGAACTTGTTGATTCCAAGGCGTCGCTGGTCTGAAGACCCGGCGTACCATCCGCCGAGGTCATAGAGTTTGTACCCCAACTTATGGAAGTGACCGATGTCGCGCCAATGGTGCAGCCGATTTGCTCGTCCGAGTAGCTGACCAATCGAGCGATCGCTGACGTCTTCGCGTCCTACCGTCACCGAGTGAAGTAGGCAAACTCGCTCTCCCGCTACCAAGTACGCGTGCCACGTGAGTACGTCCCGCGGGAAAGATGAATGGGTTGTCGAGGAGAACTTCAACATGCCCGCATCCCTGAGAGGTGCGAGTGTCTCAGCCGTAACCGGCGGAAGTCCCCGATGGTGCGTCAGCGTCGCATACGCATCGACAAATTCTTGGCAGGTCGGATCTGTAGGGGTATCGTAATCAACCCACTTGACCCCATCTCTCTCTGCCCTTCGGACGTCGTAGCGTGTGTTCGAATCGAGATGGTTCCAAAGAATATCCAGAGGCTCTCGCAGATCGAGAATAGAGGTGAAGGACTGCGACCAGCGACCATAAGTGTTGGGGTGGAGAAATTGCCGGAATTCCATCACGTCAACGCCTTGGTCTCGGAGAGCTTCCGGTAACGGCGTGACCTCGTCGAGGAAGAATTCGGCGACTCTAAAGAAGTGGCGTCTTCGTGTGAGGATCATGGGCTCTGTCACGTCGAATTATGGTTGAAATCAACGCAACTCCGCATACCTGTTATCGCGTACTCGGTTCGTGGTCAAGCGCTGGCATTGGAACTGCAAATCGCCGGATGGACGACTCCAACTACGTGCACCGACACTTTGTTCGTCCGATCGCGAGCACCGCCTCTCTTCACTCAACTCAGCCTGCCAACGCGAGCGTAAAGGTCGTGCCAATGCCGACCCGATTCTCTCGAAGATAAGTGCCGATGAGCGTATTCGGCGGCACGTGAGCCGTAATGCTGCGCCATTGTCGGATTTGAAACTAAAGCTCTCATGGCGCGTGCAATTCCGTCCACGTCTCCCACCCTGACGGTCAAAGCGTTGGTGGCATCTCCAATGACTTCGATATTCGAGGCAATATCTGAGACAACGCATGGCAATCCGGCTGACATTGCCTCAGCAAGGGCAAGGGCAAATCCTTCCGAGTGGCTAGGAAAAACGAAGACATTGGACATGGCGAGGGCCGGCCCTACGTCACGGTACGCGCCTGCAAGAAGTATCCGCTCGCTTCTCGGCGAATCTCGCACGAGCTCTGTCAGGAATGCCCTAAGGGGTCCTTCTCCCACGAGGACTAGGCGTGCGCGAGGCTCGTCTATAGCTATCAGATTGAATGCTCTGATCAAGTCCTCGATCCCCTTCCCTTGAATCAGGCGGGCCACGAGAAGGAAGACAATGTCATCCGGCGAAATTCCCAGTTTCTTGCGCAGTTGGCGTCCCGCTTGAGGATCTACGGTCAGGTCGTCACTGACAGAATTGTGGATCACGTCAATGCGGTCAGCGTTGATGCAAACCTCACCAACGTAAGATTTCCGACTCGCTTCGGATGCTGCGATCCATTGGACCTGTGTGCGCTTATCTATGGTGCGTTCAATCTTCTTACATACTTCCGCTTTTAGACGCGAGCGGCCCGATGCTCGGAGAGTCTCTCGGTCATAGTCGGTACCCATCACGGTCGCAATCCATGGCGCATAGTGGGCACCCCCCGCAAGGTAGACCGCCAACCGAGCGTCGAACAACCATGATTGAATTATGGTTGGTTTCAGTTGCCGAAAGTGCGGCTCAAGAAGCGAAGCTGCACCCCTCCAAGGCCACCGACGCTCGGAACCAAGTTCAATCGTATGTGTTCCTGACTTCTCGAGTTCTTCAGCAAGGTCTGCCGGTGGTTGCAGATACGCGACCGTATGGGTATATCCAAGCGAAGAGGTATCCCGGATCACGTTGAATAGCTGCTGTTCAGCTCCTCCAATCCCGAGCTGTGTGATCACATGGAAAATCACGTCGGCATCTCCATTTCGTCGCAACTCTACCGCTGGCTACCGATCCGTCTTAAACTGAGATCGTGACCGTCAGCGTCGTCATGCCGGTTTATAACGGCGCCAAGTACCTGGAAGTTTCGGTCTCCAGCATTCTCCAACAGACACATAGCGATTTTGAGCTCATTACAATCGATGATGGCTCGGTCGACTCAACTCCCGAGATCTTGGCGAGGTTTGCAAAGCGCGATCCAAGAGTCAAGATTATTCGCACTGAGAAGCACGGCAAGGCGTTTGCACGATCACTCGGCATCACTTCAGCATCCCGGGAGTTCGTAGTCTGGCAAGATGCCGACGATATTTCGACTCCTGACCGACTTGAGCGACTTCTATCTGCGGTTCAAGCCAAACGTGTCCAATATGTCTACAGCGACATGCTTCTTGTCGATTCGATGTGCCGGCCAATCGGGTACTGGCAAGCCCGGCCGCCCGGAGGATACGACTTACTCCCTTATCTGTTGGCACACGGCACTCCAATCAATAATGCGACCGCGTTGGTAAGACGTGAACTTCTGGCGGCTGCAGAGGTCGCCGATATTGATATAGGAGAAGACACTGATCTCGTTGCTCAATATGCCTTGAATGCTGCCGGCGATTATATTCCTGAGCCCCTTTTGATTTACAGGCGGCATGCGGCAAGCGCTACAGCTAGGACCTACCAATTTTCGGATGTGCAGAGGCTTATCGAGCGACATGACATCTTGACGCTCGTACCAGAAGCGCGCTGGCCAGACGTTGGACGTCCAACCGAAGAGGCGTTGGCACATGCGATCGCATCATTGAAGCTTCGTCGCCGAGGAGCGCGCGAACTCGGAAACAAGGAACTGCACCAAGCGCTGGCAATGTCACATGAAGTCGACCGCGACGTAATGGAGACAGTCCACGCGCTAGACGCGCTTGGGTCACATCGGGTACGTAGAGCGCAAAGACACTTGGCCCAAGGTCGCGGACCGGCTGCTCTGCTCGAGAATTACCGGGGTGAGATCAGTGCTTACAGCGGGAAGAGAGCTGAAGCGATTGGCCATTTTCTACGGGCCATAGAACTCGCTCCATTATACGCTGAACCTTATTCCAACCTCAAAGCGCTCGGAGGAAAGAACCGTCTCTCGCTTGGCTTTGACGGTCGACGTTTCTCTCGTCTGCCTCGGACATCGGGGGCTCTTCGTTTAGCCGAACGGCTCGTCCCAGGTCGTTAGCAGGTCCTACGCCTCGATATTCAGATACCAAGCGGAGCTTCAGCTCCGATGATGCAAGCGGTTGTGTCATTCCTCGAAGAAACGGTCGAGAACTGGCTTTGCTCTTCTCGGCTGCAACATGGTAGGGATCAGCTCCTTGATGCACTGGGACTTAGATTTGCGAGTTCATCTTGAGCAAGCATCGTTGCTTAGGAAAGTCGATCGGCCAATTGTGTCCAAATTACGACCCACGGCTCCATCCGGTAGTGGTCCAGGTTGAAATCAAGTCGGAACTATGTGTCCCGTAAGCTGGTTGCGTGACGAAGCTTGCCAAGATGCCGACCGACCTCAACCAGCGAGGAATGGCTACCGTTGACATCTGGGCGTCCTGCTACTTCAACCGCAAGAATGTCCTGAGCAGTTCTAGGGTACCTAGGTATACGGCGATGTTTGGATTTGAGTCACTCCATGAACGTTATCGACTACTCCAATCCTGAGGTGATTGAAATCTATCGGACGAGTACCCTGGAGCCAGCCGAAGATGAGATCTTTCTCAGTACATCGAGCCAAGCGACAAAGTGCTCGACATCGGTATCGGTGCTGGACGTACGACGCGGTTTCTTGCTCAACGTCCTGTCTACGTCGGCTTTGACATTGTCGGGCAAATGCTCCGAACCGCACGTGCTGATCTCGGCGAAAATCGTCTGACCGTCGCCTCGGCGAATAAGTTGCCTTTTCCGGCTGGGACCTTCGATGTTGCGGTCCTTTCGTTCAATGGAATCGGCCACGTCGAGCAACGTGGTGATGTCTACTCTGAAGTACGTCGCGTTCTCGCTCGGGGTAGGTTTTTCATATTCTCCGCATATAACGCGCGTCACATCGTGTCGTTTCCACCAAAGCATCCGAAGGCGATCATCCGGTGGTTGCGCAACTTTCCAGACTACGTTTTCAGTGCGTTGCTCAGTAGACGACTTTGGTTCGGAGCTGGCTACCGAGATGCAAGGCTATGCCACGCGTCCAGGTGTACTGCCTGACAAGATCCCGTGTCTCCTCCGAGCTGCGCTCCGAAGGCTTCGCCGTGGAACGCATCGTATCCGCCATGCGACCAGGGACATCATCAGCCCTGACGCCTTGGTACTACTACGTCGCTCGAAGTCCATACGCGTCTTGATGGAACCTGATTTCACATTGAGCGATTACCGTTACTGGGATTGGCCATCATACTGACGGGTGTTTCATTCTCCCGACGACGAGCTAGGTGAGACTAGCCGACTACCCTCCATCCGCTCGATAGATAGAGCAAGATGTTGGAATGAACCTGGCGGGATGCTCGATCCCTTTGACCGGCGGTTCTGGCTCATTCGGCAACGCATCCACCGAGCGCAACGTGCGCGACTGGCCGGACGTCGCGCTGAGGATCTTTTGGTGAGACGAGCTACAACAGCTCGAGATGTCCGAGCGCTTCCCCGACACTAAGCTACTGTCTCTTTATATTGGCGACATTCGCGTCGGTAAACGCAACGCACCGACGTCCTTAGACCCAGAACAAGGTCATCAACGTCATAACCAAAGTGGTGGGTCTTTCATTGAGCAACTAAGGGATTGATACCACCAGCCATCGCGCATGTTCCGAAGGTCAAGACAGAATTTTGCAGCTCGCGCGCGGTATACCGCTCTATTCGGCCAGCCGTTCCGCCAGCTGTGCAATGCTGTTCTTCATGGTAAGAGTGAAATTTCCTATTTTCTTCGCTTCACCCGACACCCGCCAACTTGTCAACAATCCGGATTCTTGGTGTCGTGTCGCAGATCGGCGCAAGTCGTCATGAAGGTGCTCATAACCGGCGGTGCCGGGTTTATCGGCTCGCACCTTGCTGATCTCCTGCTTGATCGGGGCGATGAGGTTATCGCCATCGACAACCTCTCGACGGGCCGACATGAGAACATCGAACACCTCTTGAGCCGACAAGACTTTCAGTTCGAACTTGGATCGATCCTCAATGTCGATCTCATCGACCATCTCATTTCGCGCGTCGACGCCGTCTACCACCTGGCTGCAGCCGTTGGAGTAGACCTCATCGTTCAGAGGCCACTCGAGAGCCTCACAACCAACATTCGCGGTTCAGAGCTTGTCCTCGAGAAAGCTCACAAACACGGAGCCCAAGTCCTCGTCACTTCGACCAGCGAGATCTACGGGAAGAACACCTCTGATCGGCTTAGTGAAGAGGACGACCGCATCCTCGGATCGCCGCTCAAGAGCCGCTGGTCGTATTCAGAAGCAAAGGCAATCGACGAGATCCTCGCCTACACCTACTGGAGAGAGAAGGGGCTCCGAACCGTCATCGTGCGACTGTTCAACACAGTAGGCCCAAGACAAACAGGCGCATACGGGATGGTCATCCCACGATTTGTGCGCCAGGCATTGCGGGACGAACCGCTCACGGTTTACGGGGATGGGTCACAAAGCCGATGCTTTTGCTATGTGGGTGACGTTATAGGCGCCATGGTGGCGCTGATGGACCATCCAGATGCTGCGGGGCGTGTCTTCAACGTCGGCAGCTCTGAGGAAGTCTCGATCGTTGAACTTGCCGAACGAGTGATCAGAATCACCGAATCTGAAAGCACGATTCGCTTCGTTCCCTATGACGAGGCGTACGAGGAGGGTTTCGAGGATATGCAGCGGCGCGTGCCGGACACGACCAGGGCTTTTCAACTTGTCGGGTTCCAACCAACCGTTTCGTTGGACACAATCATCGAAATGGTCGCCGAGGAGTTTCGATCTCGGGGCCCAGCGGGCCTTTAAGTCGAAAGATGACCGCGTCAGAGCCTCACGACGTTCGGGGAGTTGCTGTTTAAGAAGTTCCGTGTGTCATAGATCAATGAGCCGGTCTCGACAAGCCGAACGTAATCGATACCCGCGTGTGGAGTCACGATCACAATGCAGTGGATAGAGTCGCGCAATGCATCGTCGAGGTCGACGTTCGTGAGCCGACGACCACCCGGAAGTGCAAGCTCATCAACGTACGGGTCGTGGAAAGAGACGATGCACCCCTTCTTTATGAGCGCGTTGATGAGGGGCACCGCGGGAGATTCTCGAACGTCGGCAACATTTTTCTTGTATGTCACGCCGATGACGAGCACACGACTGTCGCGCAGTGGATGGCCACGATCATTCAGTAGGTCCTGGATACGTGAAACGCAATAGAGCGGCATCGCGTCATTGATGTCTCGCGCGAGCTCGATGAACTTCGCCGATCCACCGAGTTGGCGAACGCGCCAGGAAAGGTACATCGGGTCAACGGGGATGCAATGACCACCAACACCTGGTCCAGGATAGAACGGCATGAACCCGAACGGCTTTGATGCCGCAGCATCGATCACTTCCCAGATGTCAATCCCCATGTCTGCACACAAGATAGCGAGCTCGTTTACCAAAGCGATGTTGATGTGGCGAAACGTGTTCTCGAGAAGCTTTGCCATCTCCGCGGTGGCCGCGGTCGAAACGGGAATAACTCTTTCCACAAAACGGCCGTAGAACTCAGCGGCTCGTGCTGCGCCGTGCGGCGTCGCTCCGCCGACGATCTTCGGAGTGTTCCGCAGTCCGAACACCGGATTACCGGGATCGATGCGCTCTGGACTGAAGGCCAGGTCAAAATCACGACCCGGAACCATTCCAGACGCTTCCTGCACAAGCGTCAGGACCACCTCGTCCGTCGTTCCTGGATAGGTGGTTGATTCGAGAATGATGAGCGCGCCCGTTGATAAGTGGGAACCAACTTCTCGTGCCGCTCGTTCGACGTAACTCAAATCAGGGGCATCGTGGTGATAGGGAGTTGGCACACACAACACGATAACCTCGCAAGTCTTCACCTCCGTATACGAAACCGTGGCTACATACGCCCCACTTTTTACGACACTGGCGAGGTCATGATCACTCACATCACCGATTGGACTAGACCCACGATTCAACTTTGCTACGCGCGAAGCATCCTCCTCGATGCCGACGACAACACAGCCGCTCTCTGCGGCAGCAACGGCGAGCGGCAAGCCAACGTAACCTTGACCCACAATGGCGACATGGACCCGTCGCTCAACCACCTTGACGCCACCTTCCCAGATGCACTCGAAAAGATACGCCACGCTCGTCCGCTGTAATGGCAGATCTCGTATCTAGCATTATCGTCAACCCTTGGTGGCCTATCGCTACGACTTCTGCTGAAGGGACTCACGTCGCTCAGATCGTTGCCGAATTGGAGCTGCACGGCTGTCCAACTGGACGTCTGGATCGCTCGCCGCTTGAATCGAGGCATCCACGTCGGGCGACGACGGCGTCTCTTGGTGAAGCGGAACAGGCATTTTGGAACTTTGCTGCGCGTAGATCGGAAGCCTGGCAAGGAGAATGCCGAAGAACAGCGCCATCGCTAGCGCTAGCCCACCCAACAGATACACATTTGGCCGGTCGATACGTGATGCGATAATCGCCAACCAGGCAGACGCGACTCCGGCCGCATAGATTAGCGCGACCGATGACTTGACTGAGAAACCCAGGAATACGAGACGGTGGCTCGTGTGGTCTCGTCCTCCGGCAAAAGGATTTCTTCCGTTCAAGATGCGAGTCGCAGAAACGAGCACAGTATCGAAGATCGCGACGCCCAGCAGGAGAATGGGGACGATGAAGGAAATCCTCACAACTTCGTACGTGCGCAAACGCAAACAGAGCACCGACAGGAGAAAGCCGAGATAAAGGGATCCCGCGTCACCCATGTAGATCGTTGCGGGATGGAAATTGTGACGGAGAAATCCGACGGCGCAACCCACGAGAGCCAGTGCGAGAACCGCGACGAGGTACTGGCCATTTGTGTAGGCGACCACGAACAAACCGAGAGAGGCGATCGCCGCGATCCCCGCAGAAAGCCCATCCATGTTGTCGAGGATATTGAAGGCATTGGTAATGCCGACGACCCAGACGACGGTGATTACGGCGTCGATCGCTCTACCACCACGAAAGTGACCCGCGAAAATCTCCACCCGAGTCCCAGAGACCCAGACGATCACCCCGGCACCAGCCTCAAAGAACAGCCGAATCCACGGTCCGAGGGTCCAGATGTCATCTATGACCCCAAGGATGCTCAGTCCAAGGCCGGTCCCGAGGACGACGGCAAGCAGGCCAATGCCGTTGTAGGGATGATCCACCAGCGCCGCTCCGACGACGACGAGAGAAAAAGCCAGGACGATCGCGAGACCGCCGAGATAAGGAACCGGTGATGACTGGAGCTTGATCGCGTCCGGGCGATCGACAATGCCACGGCGAAGCGCCAACCGAAGTGCGAAGGGGGTGAGAACTAGCGTCACCAATGTCGTTGTCGCGAAAACGGCGATGCACTGATACCACGTCAGCGAGATCATGCGAGGCGTCCAAGAAAGCGGTCGCGTCCGGGGCGTCGCTTTACACACGACCTAGCACGCCAAGGCTCGACGTCTAGGCGCGGTGGCACCGCAACAGAATACGCATAATCCAGACCTGAAAAGACCGAATACCTGGAAGGTACCGAATAGCCCGGGGACTGCTCCAAGGTGGCCGCCGACGGCGAACTTGCGAGCCGCGGCAATCGGAAAATGGATGTCTTTGAGAAAAGCTGTCGGCCCAGTCTCTTGTGCTCTTTGCGAATGCTTGGACCAAGATGCGTTCTAAGTACAGGATTCGAGCTGCGGATCATTTGATGACCCGCCGCGTGCTGTTGTTGGTCCAATGCCGCATACTCAGAGAGTACAGTCCCGCTACAAAGAACATCTCCGCGCATTTCTCAAATCATCGGGAGACATGATTACCTGACGGTGATTTCATCATCTGTCATCGTCGCGACCAGTCCTCACGACCTTCGACGACGATCTTGACAACTTGTACGGAGGCTGCGCGATCTCTGCGCAGTATTGAACAGTGCGCCCTTTCGCTGGAGCGAATCGCCTCGGCGAATCGAACGTTATTCCGCAATTACCTCAACGACAATGGTCGTGCCGCATCCAAACCATCGGATGTGCTCATGGACGAGGTCGACGAGGAGCGTATAGGTGCCGGGAGCTGCTGGTGCTCGCACCTCGAGCGGTTGGAGGAATTCATCGCCGGGATGGACGTTCGCTGTGAACTGCGAGCGCGGTCCCTCTTGAAAGGACGGGCGGTCGAGATCCGGACTCTTCCCCACGAACCACTTCGAGGAAAGCGAAACCTCGTTCCTCCCTCCGCGTAGGAACACCTCGTTGCCGTCGTTGCGCACGCAGACGATGATCTGACGGATCTCTCCCGGCGAAAAACGGTCGAGGTCACGTCGTGGTGTGCGGCCGGGACCCCAAATCTCGATCGTTGCCTTATAGGCATCGTCGGCGAAGGCATGCTCGAGCCAGTGGGTGAGTACTTCGCTATACGCGATCGTCCCGTTTAGCACCGTTTCGCTCTCCGAGGAGCTCGTGCGGTCGAGAATCCGATCGCCTGGTGACACTGCTTGCAAAACCGTGTGCAGCACACGAAGGTCCTCTTCTGCGACCGCTCGTGGATCGTTGCGCGCGTACAGCTCGGGGAGGTAATAGACCTCGCTTACCGCTCTTCCGTCCTCTGCGATCTGAACGCCAGGGAGAGTGTCGTAAAGGCCTACCTTTTGTCTCCTCGAGGCGAGTGGCGTTACCGCGGTGTCGAGGTGATAGATGGGAAGGTCCAAGTAACGATAGGGCTCGCTCGGAAAAACGCCTTCATGGACCCCGCCTCTGATATAGAGCGTCGCAGGGTCATTGCGGGCCATCACGAACTTCCAGGAGGGATGCCAAGGGAATTCATCGAGCCAATGCCCGACGTCTGGATAACACCAACAGACGGTCGTCAGATACGTGACGACGTCACGGGCCTTTGCGAGCTCAGGAAGCGAACGAAGAAGCGCCGCGCTCGGGACCTCGTCACTATCGGTCGAAAGGATCCAAGTCCCGCTGCACTGCGCGTAGAGCCACGCTCGGTAGCGCTCCTGCAAGAAGTCCGCACCCATCTCAACGGGGATGATTCGATCGACGAGTCCTTCGAGACAGTCGAGCTCGCCCGTCGTGAAGCGGGCGTTCACGGCACAGATCACCTCATCGACGATCGGCCGATAGAGCGACAAAATCGCAGCGACGCGCGGCAACGGCCCGGCGGTGATGCAACAAAGCGATATCGAGGGAGAGTTCACCTCGGGGGCTTCAGGTCTGATCGGCACGTCTGAATGCATCGTAGCGATCTTTTGGACCAAATTGAGAATCTGACGATCTCACAATCGGGGAACCTAATCACGCCCCGTGCCGAGTTGTACGACGCTGCATGCCACTTGAACCATGCTCAGGTGTGCCTGACGATGATGGGAAGGAAAGAGCACATGCGTGCCTCAAGTCCCAAAGAATTATGGCGCGAGGAGATAAACGATGCCTTCGATAATGAGGCCTTGCTTCAGTCTCAATTAGAAGCGCCGGGCGCAATTTGGGTTCGACGACGTTGTTCGGCGTGTACCAAGACGACGGCGAAGACGACGAGTACTCCCCCGACGAGCGTGGAGGGGCTCACGACTTCATTCAAGATCGCCCACCCCAGCACCACGGCGATGATGGGGTTGACGTACGCGTAGGTTGCTACGGTCGAAGTCGGCAGGTGTCGAAGGGCGGTCGTATAGCAGCTGAGCCCCACAATGGATCCCGGTCCGATGAGCCAGCCGAGCGCGAGCCATGAGCGCAGGGTCACGGCGCCTAAGTGGAGTTGCGCGAGCTCACCGGTCGAAACAGCGAGGATCGTGAGCACGAGCCCGCCCGCGAGCATTTGATACGCCGTAGCAACAAGTGGCTTTTCGGGCTGTGGGACGCGACGCCCGAGAAGGGACCCGATCGCCCAGCTGAGGCTCGCGCACAAGATGACCCCGATGCCGAGCGCGCTGCCGTGATGGGCGCCAGGCCGCGCAAGAACGACAACTCCGCAAAAACCGAGACCGAGAGCCACAACGGTGATGAGCGACGGGATCGCCCTTGTCATCACGCGATCCCCAATGACCATCCAAAGCGGCACGCTCGCGACGAGCAGTGCGGCGAGGCCCGAGGGCACGCTGTGTTCTCCCCAGCTCACTCCCCCGTTGCCACCTGCCAGCATGAGCACTCCGACGACAGCACAACCTGCGAATTGAGCTCGAGAGGGGAGCCGACGTGAGCGACGAATATGAAGAGGTGCGCTCGATGAGGGGTCGCTTCCTCGGGACGCCGCGCCGTCTCCCTGGGAGGAGCCCTCGCGTCGTCTTGAGACGATCGGAAGCACGATGATGCCGGCAATGAGGTAGCGCACGCCCGCCATGAGCAGTGGCGGCATCGACTCGACGGCGACCCGGATGGCAAGGTACGTCGATCCCCAAACGACATAGACCACGATGAGCGCAGCCCACGCAGTCCTCATCGATCGCGCGTTGGTGATGTTTCCCGTTGTCTCCATTTGCACTGTCACAGCCTGCCAGGTCTTTGGTTATGACCACCCCGAGACAATGAGGGCGCGATCCTTAGCTGTCGAAGAGCTCCGTCATGTGCTGGAGAAAGGCACTGGGGTCATCAAAGGCCTCGCTATTTCTCGAGGCCTTGCATTATCTGGATGCATGATGCATTTGCGATGCCTCGCTTATAAAGGTTGACCACAATCAACACGACGTGGTCTCAAATAAGGCGATGACTACGACGCCACGCCATCGTGGTCTGGGCTTTCTCGGAACATCGGCCACGCGGGTTTCACGCCAATTGGTATCGCGACCGGGAGTGGATAAGAAAAGATATCGCTCGCCCGAGCGGGTCCACCGCATGCTTCGACGACGTGCCACCCTTGGCCACCCGCGACGTTGACAACCGCCACCGAGTTCAAGACCTCACATCCCGTATTGATCGTCGCCTCATTGGTCGTGTCGTCTAGGAGAGCGCCGGTTGAGCCCGAGATCGGATAGAGCCCGTTCGTCGTGCCGATGAGGACGTCACTTGACGTCTCGCCCTGAAGCGGCGTGAGCACCGGTGAGGAAAAGGCTTCCCCGCCGATGAGGGTGTCCGACCAAAGCACCTTGCCCGTTATCCCCCAAGCGGTGACCTTCGAGGAGTTCGGCCCCCCCGGGGGCAGGCAGTTCGCGACGTGTGGTGCCGAACACACCCAAGAGGTGTCGACAACGGCTTCCTGCCCGCCCACATCGCCGATCGCCGGCGAGCCAAACGTCGGACCAGACGTCGTGACCGGCCATCCCGGAACGGCCTCGCCGTTGTCCGCGTAGACAGCAAAGACGCGGTCGGTATCGGAGGGGAAGGGTTGTTCATAAAAGCCCGTGCCAACGACGACGACGGGCTCGCTCGCATCCCCGAGGGTCCCGATCGCGGGGCTCGACCAGATCGTCTGGTTCTCACAGTCGCGCCATAGAGGAACAAGCGCGTGACCTTCGTAACGGTAGTCGCCGATGAAGCCGCCCTTGCAGGTGTGCTGCGTGCCGTCCTGTTCATAGATGATGCCGGACGCGTCGCTTCCAAGGAAGATGTCCTCACCGCTCGTTCCCGGCATATGGAACAGCGCGGGCGATGACCAGATCGTGTCGGCGTTGTCGAAGGGGAAACCCGGAAGGAGCCTTCCCGAGGGCGTGAGCGCGTAGATGTCGTGGTCCCAGGATCCGAACACGACGTCTTGTTGGCCATCCCCCGTAATGTCTCCGACCGCGGGGCTCGAAATGACCCCGATCGCCGTCCCGGTGGCTTGGCCAACGTGGAACACCCACTGCGGCTTCCCATCGAAGGAAAAGGCCTCGACCTCGCCGATCGTATTTGGCACCCAAGTGGAGCCCGAACCAACGATGATCGACGGTGCTTGGCTCCGCCCATTCAGGAAACCGACGGCGGGGCTCGATTCGATCGCGGCGCTCTCGCCCGAGGGAGCGGCCAGGTGCCGCGGCCATCCGGGAAGATTCTTACCCGTCGCGACGTTTATGACATAGACGTCACCGTTTTCGGACCCGACGGCGGCGAACGTCGTCCCGTCATAGGTCGCTACCGTCGGTGAACTCTGCGCAATCGGTCCGGTGGGATACGTCCAGGAGGGCTCCGGCCAATGACCGGGCGGGGCGACGATGTAGGTCACGTCCACCGAGGCGCTTATCCCGCCCACCGTCGCGCCTGCGCCAACGGTGACCGGCGTCGCGCTCGTTAACTCCGTAGACGCTATCGCCGTCGCGTCGTAGTACTGCGGAGAAAACCCACTACCCGCGCCGGTGCAGCTCGATGAGAACTCGATCTCATAGCTCCCCGCCGCAAG